>Ga0247611_10000055_pt1 | contig 204228 bp, 293 predicted proteins | sample 177DNAGHGhighgp2_FD_192422 | JGI IMG/M metagenome (GOLD analysis project Ga0247611, IMG submission 192422) | Sheep rumen microbial communities from Palmerston North, Manawatu-Wanganui, New Zealand - 1770 DNA GHGhigh gp2 | ecosystem: Host-associated > Mammals > Digestive system > Stomach >... | reverse complement strand
GTTACACTTTTTTTCCTTGTGGGTTATTTATAGGAATTCGTAAATATTCACCTAAAAAGTGTAACATTTTACTGATAAATACAGTTTAAATTCTAATATATGTATATGAAACTGGAGAGAAATTCTCTTAGTGACGTTTTTTTTGTGTAACTAAAACTCTATTATTTATATGAATAAGACAATTATTACTGTCCCAAAAGGGATCAGATATCTTTCCGAATGGAAAGATTATGACTTAGGTAATTTTACTCAACCAGTTATATTAAATAAATCAGTTACTGGTTGTGGATTAACATCAGATGCTTTAGAAAATAAGTATAATGTAGTGTTAATCTCTCCAAGACTAGCCCTCTTGGAAAATAAGTTTAGTCAATATTCTAATTCTGTCTTCTACTTCAGAAATAACCTTGAGAAAACAGTAGAATATGACATGGATTTGCATAAGGATGAAAATCGTTCTAATAATGAAGCTTATATTATGACTCCAGAAACTCTTAAACGAGAAAAGGAGGCGGAATTAGCTGAACAAAAACTTAAGGTTATATCGGCTGAAAGAGTCAAATTTCTCAAAGAGGAAGTTATTAATTATTGTTTAATTACTAAAGCTCAGAATCCTAATAAGCCAGTCAAGATCCTTGTAACTTATGACTCTTTTCGATATGTGAAAGAGGCTATAATTAGTTTAATTGGTTTTGATGCTTTTAGGGAAGAGTTTATCTGTTTAGTGGATGAAGCTCAGAGTGTATTTGTTGACGCCAAATTTAAATCAACTACAGAATTAGAGTTACTTTATTATCTTCAGGATCTTAGTCGAGTAATATTTGCAAGTGCTACTCCTATGATTGAGTCTTATCTTGATCAGATGGATGAATTTAAAGACCTGCCTTATATTGAGTTTGATTGGAAAACGGAAGACCCTAAAAGAGTTACTCACCCATTTTTTGCTGTTCATCCATTACCAAATATTCAAGATGCTGTATCTAGTATTATTAATTCTTACAAAACTGGTCAATTTGAAGAGTTTCCTGTTAAGGATGAAAGTGGTTATATTACAATGATTCCTTCAACAGAGGCAGTTATTTTTATGAATTCTGTATCAGCTATCTGTAAAGCTATTAAAAGAAATGGACTAAAATTTGAAGAGTGTAATGTTCTTTGTGCTCGGAGTTCAGCCAATAAAGCCGCCTTAATGAAAGCTTTTGGGTTAGGAAAGAAAACATTAAAGGAGAAATATGGTAAGGATACTCCTATTGGTACAATTCCTGGTAAAGGAGAGTCACATAAGATGTTTACTTTCTGTACTAGAACTGTCTATCTCGGAGCAGATTTTTATTCAACTTGTGCTAGAACTTTTATCTTTAGTGATGCTAATATTGATTCTTTATCTGTTGATATTACTCTTGATCTTCCTCAGATTATGGGTCGACAAAGATTAGATGAAAATCCATGGCGAAATAGAGCTGATTTGTTTGTCCAGTTTGTTAGGAGTGAGAAAAATCGTGAAGATTATCAAGCCAAAATTAAAGAGAAAATTAAAGATTCTAATATCCTATTAGATATTCATGAGAATCAACTTTCAACAGACGAACAACGACAGGCACTAGTTACAACTTATCAGAGAAACACAGATGCTTATAACTATAAATATAACTATATAGGTGTCAATCATCATGTCGGTAAAGCTCCAATACCTGTTTTTAATAAGTTAGTTTATTTGGCAGAAAAACGAACTTATGAGATCCAGCAATTAGACTATAGGAATCAAGTTTCGATGTTTAGTAAGATGGACGAAGAGGAATATGGCTACGTTAATGCTGATGATCTTATGTTAGAGTTTGATGGAATTAAGCAATTTCAGGACAAACTAAGATATCTTTGTGAATTACGGGGAACAATAGATGAAAAGAAATTTTTAACATTTCTTGAAGAAGTTCCACAGATCTATAGAACTTTTTATACTATTCTTGGACCAGAAATTTGCAAGGCTGAGTGCTATTATCGATTCAGATTAAAGAGTAGATTAGATCAGTTTCTTAACAATCAGTATATAAGCGCAGAACAACTAATAAAATTTAATTTTGAGATTGGCGAGAAATATTCAAGAAAAGAAGTTAAAGAAAAATTACAAGAGTTGTATGATAAGGCAGGTTTAATGAAGAGAGCCAAAGCATCAGACATATTAGAGTATTATGAGGTTAAGGAGTGTATGATTATTAATTCTAAGACTGGAAAGAAAGATCATGGTTACGAGTTAATGTTTTTAAGAGAATAAAAAAAAAAGAAAGGTAGGAGATTATAAATGTCTCCACCTTTTATTTTTTACCTTAAGTTTTCTTTTATCCATTTCTCCAATTTTAATACGGCGATAGTTGGTGTTTCTCCTGTTTCGCAATGAAAAACCCAATCGTCATAATCTTCTGTTATCTTTTCATAGGAAGCAGACCACTCCTCAATAAACTCTTGTTTCTCCAAATCAAAGGCTCCGTAATAGAGATTTACACCTTCATTCGCTCCTTTTGGCATAGACACTAAGATTTCGTCTAGGGATCTATCTACTTCTTTTAGATTTTTCAGGATCTTATTTACCCATAATTTATAGGGGTCTTTCTGAAATGGTAATTGAAATAAGGTTGCCAATCCTACAATAAATAGAGCTACTAAAATAAATAGAGCTATACCTAATATTATTTTCATAATACTCACATTATTAAGGATTTTAGTGTTTTTTCAATTTTATCCAGGTATCCGCTTTCTAGCTCAACGAAGTTAATGCTGGGATTTTTCCTAAGGGCGCAGAGTAGAATAGGATTGTGAATTACTGTTAAGAGTTGAATATCATATCTTTTCTCTTCCAGTATGTTTTTTATTGATTCGATGTTTTCCAGATCTAGATTTCTATCAGGTTCATCAAGAATCACGGTGAATATCCTATGATCTGTCTTAATTCTATTCTTTTCTACGTAATCCTTAAATTGTTTATTGGAAGGTTCTGGAAATTTTAAATTTGTATTGGGATTAAACATGAGATCAAACAAGTTTCCAATACAGCTCAGAATTCCCTCCCCAGTTGATGAGTTTTGGGACATAAACATAGTTCCAAAATTTTTAAAAGTTGCCAATCCTAAGCTAGTAGAGCCTCCCTTAGAATATTCGTCAGGATGAGCTAACCTAAAGACAACATTCTCATAATCTGCCTTCACCTCTATTCCGGGTTTGAATCCTCTCATTCCACTATCATCAAAGGATTCTTTTCCAGTCATCATCTCGCTATCTTTTACGAGGTTATAGTACTGAATCAGCCTAAGAAGTGTTGTTTTTCCACTTCCATTAGGTCCAACAATCACATTAGTTCCCGGTTTAAATATAAATTCAGAACCCTCTTTTAATCTATCAAGTTCCTCCAGAATATAAGAAAGGGGAGAGTCCTTGTGTTTTAAAATTTTTACACTCTCAATCATAACGTAATAGCATTAAGATGAAACAAATAATCGCAATAATTATAACTACTGCCATTGCCTGATCTACTTTCTTTTGATCTATATCTTTTCTACAGATCCTATAGATGAAAGTATAGATTCCAAACCCAAGACAGGCAATAAACATATATTTAAGTATAGCTACGAGCATAATTTTTCAACAATTGGCCAGATATTAGAAGGTAGAGTATAGGAATAATGATCATCTTTTCTTTTCATTCCTAATTCCCCAGGTTTTAAGACGAGTGATAAAGAGTATTCTATTATATATCGAGGAGCGCCTTTATACTCCTTCATCTTATGGGTTTCTATAAAGTTTTTCTGCTTCTCCTCAAGTGAATCAAATATCTCTTTAGTGTTGTTAGGATCATAAGATAATCTCAGATAAGACCTAATACATTCAAGTAGTTCCTTAGCCCGCTTAATATCACCGTTGAATCCAGGCTTAATATGTTCTGAAACTTCTAATTTATATCTTTCATGTCCACAATCATTACATTTTAATATTATTTTCCCTGATTCAGTTCTAGGGAGAATATCTATTATATTTTTTCCTCCACAATTAGGGCAAGTAGAATTAATTTTGTGGTATATATTCCATTTTTTATCAAAGGCTTCATCCCATTCCTTTTTTCTTCTTTCGAAATCAGCGTCTAGGAATTTTTCAATTTCAGCCTTTCTTTTTTTATATTCTTCTTTCTCTCTTCTTACCTTTTCAGTTTTATCTCTAAACAATAAGTTTTTAATATATTTTATTATCATTGATTTTAAAAGAAGAACAAGCCCTGAATTTTAATTAAAACAGAGCTTGTCCAAAAGATTAATAACTCTCAATAAAAGAATTAACTGTCCTCACTAATTTGTTAGCACCAATCACAAATTTTCTACATAGGCATTTTTCATCACTAGGTATTTCTTTGTGTTTCACATAGTAGGATGGGGTATAGATGAAGAGGTCTATAATCCCTACGATCACTGTCAATCCCAAGAAAATTATTGTACAAGGGATAAACAATACCAAAAACAATAATCTAGTTAGGTAGTTTGTCTTTTTCATATCACTGATAAGGATTTAAGCATATCTCACCAGCATTATTCCTCTCTGAAATCGATATAATTAAAATTATCCATATCCAGGAGATCTTTAACCTCTTCATTATATTCCTCTTCAAGATCCTTCGTATTGGAAACAGTTATAATCTGACCTTTATAAGTATCTTCGTCCATTAGTCGTTTTAGTGGAAAGATCCCAATTTCAAACCTATGAACGTGGTTATGAAAGTCGTCCCCTAGCCAAGAATATTTCTGAATAATAGCCATTTTCATTGACAGGTCATCTCCAGTTTTATTAACAAAACCGAGAGGTTTAGCAATAAATTCAGTATAATATCCAAATCTAGTAGGTTGAAGAATTGTAAAGAGGGAATTTTTTTCTTCATTTCTTTTGGAAATTCGCTCTGATTTAATATAGAAATTCTTTATGTGTTGGTCAAATTGTTGATTAAGCTCCTCCAGTGTTATCAAAGGTAGATTATCTTCTACTGGATGACATTGACGGAGCTCTAATATCATATAGTCACCAAAGATCCACCTATTGCATCTAAAACAAGACTTTTTACATAAAGTAGTATAAAAGTCAGTGTCATTCTTGCAGATAGCTACATAGAATCTTTGCTTATCGTTAAATCGACAGAACTCATAAAACTTTATATCATTAGGCAGATCAACTTCAATAGTAAAGTTGTCGGCATGAAATACAACAAACTCTATCTTTATTTCTCTTTTGTCCATCTATGAATTAATATTAGTGGGCTTACTAAAATTAAAAAGATCAAACAAAATGGCCAGATAATTGCAAGAATCGCCTGATCAAATACGTCTTTGTCTTTTTTATCAAAAATTCTAACTATAAAGAAGACTATATAAACAGATAATAGGTATAATATTATATAAAGAATCCTTTCCATCAGATTAATAATATAGGCCAAAATAGTACCATGGCCACAACTTTTTTATAATAATACTGTAAAGCTAGTGCAATTATTTGAACCAATGATCTATTAGCTTAAACGGAAAGAATATAATAAGCATGAGTAAGACTATGGGCCAAAATGTTGCTACTAAGATTCCGTCAAATTCAAAATTAAAACTATTCTTGAAAAACAGTCTCATTATAGCATAAGCAATATAGACTGATAGGATATACAATAACACCAAACAAATTGTAATCATTTATTTTTAAATTATATTTTCATTTATAAGGATCCTAGGGGACAAAAAGAAAAGAGGGAGAATGCCCTCTTCACTTAATATTTATTTTGTTGGTAATCACACCAATATTTCTTTTTTAACTATTAGGCGCTGATTATATTTACAAGGACAGTCATTGTCATACCCACAACAAGGAGTATTGTATGAGTTTCTACGTCCAGCATGACAAATCAAACATCTTCCTTTTAGTGCTTCACGTTCTGTAATATACACTCGACGAAAATCTCTACGCCACCATATTTTGTTGTGTATAAATTTAATCAGTTTAGAAGTGTACCTCCTATATGCTTCCTTAATCATTATTATTAAATTGTCGGTTGAAAAATCCAATATATTAATCCACCTGCTATAGCAAGTCCACAACCAACCTCATCTAATGCCAGGATGATATAGGTAATATCGAGCATACCATCTCTCTTAAAGCCATACCACGACCAGGCACCGTGTTTGAATCTATACCTCTCAACAAAGAAAAGTATTATATGTAACAACACATAAACAATAATAAATCTAATTAATATTTCTATCATAGTACCTACTACTATTTATTGTTATACTATTTTTCTTTTAAGTTTTTCCAGTATTCACACCTACAGCATCTTTCGTCGTAGTCAGAGCAATCTATTCGCGGACATTCAAATAATGCACATTCTTTCATGCTTTATTTCTTATTTAAGTTATACATATCGTTAGGGGCTTCTAACGCAAGTCCTAATTCAAACATATCCTTACCATTAATAGTACGATAAGCAAACATTCTCTTATTAAGCCAATCCACAAAAATTGCTGCCCCATCAGGACTACCACTAAATGCTATAAAATGCTTATACTCTTTCTTCTCTTCCTCAGTCATTGAAGACATTGAACGGAGATATGGTTTGATTGTAAAATTATTATGATAAGAGAACAATTCAAGGTGTTTTGGAAACAATACACTTATATATGAAGGTTCTCTTTCATTATTTACTACCCTTAATTCGTCAATCATCTCACATTTAGGAGAATAAGGCAACCTCGCACAAAGGTCTTTAAATAAAAGCGATTTTTCTTCTTGTGTCATAATTATTTCTCATTTAATTTTTTGAATACATCATTGCACATTGCATGATAAACTCCTGCAAGGAATCCTCCAATACCTGTAGGAATAAAATTTTTTGTAGATATTCCTATTGTTATTAGTATAATAGCAGCACACAATAAAATAGTAGTTAAATACATTTTATACATTTTCATAACTATTTCTTCTTTAATTCGTTAATAAGTGCATCAGCTATACTTATTGCATCCTTTGCTACCATATTCAGTTTACCTCTATCCGCTTTATAAGATGGAGCACACAAAAGACCTTGCATAGCAGCAATAGCAGCATGGATTCTATAGTAACCCCAATCAGTGATGTCGTCTGTTTGCCAGTGTTCATTGTTAGTAGTTTCAATAGGTTCAAAATCCCAATAATAGTTTAAGTGATTAGGTTCTGTATGCTCAACACCTTGTGAATCAATATAATTCACATAGTCAAGTACGTCACTTCTACTAAGAGGACTTCCACCATAACAAATCACATCTACTATTTCACCAGTCTTTCTTATTTTTGCTTTCATAATGTTCAATAAGTTCTTTTAGTTCCTTTTGCCTACGTTCTTTGCAGAATCGGCAGTTACCTTTGTGAGCAAATTGATTAAAACCTGAAATATACTCACAAGAATCAAGTTCTATATAAGTATATCCAAGCGGTTTACCATTATTATCACACCCAACCATCATCAAGACTATAAGTGCTAATAGGATAATCTTTTTAACTGTTGCCATAGTTATTCAAATTAAATTGTTACAAATCAAAAATATATTTATACATACTTTTGATACTTGCTACAAGACGAGCAGAGTCTTTGTCATGCTCTTGTTCAAACAAGTGTTCGTGCTCTTCAAGCCATTTGTAAAACGCTTGTATTTTCTCTTCTTGTGTCATTTTCTCTTTGTTTTCTTGTTCTATGCCGTTTTGCTTGAACTTTCTCCCTTCCTCCATGATTCTAATACCAGCGTCTTTCCAGTATTCGGCAGTATCTTTCATACTATCGGATATTTACAAAGTCAATTAGAAGAATATCTTTGTCAGTCCCTTGCTTTAAGATCTTTTTATTGTTTCTCTTAGCAAATAACCACGGCCACCAGTCGTCTATTAAATCCGGCTTACAGACAGATGAATATTTTTCTTCACAAGACGGATTATTTTGGAAAACATATTCTTCTACCCATCCATAGAGACTTCTACCACACCAGAATTTGATATTAGGAAATTTTTTTTCAATTTCTTTACAGAAGTTAGAAAAATCCATATCCCAAACTGTTTCATCATACTGCTTTTTAGTTCGCACTTCTTGAATAACCCTGACATAGCAATCACCAAAGCCATTAATCATAGAGAGATATTCCATGATCTCAGCACGTGAAATATCATACTCTGCATATCCATGGCAGATTATTGGATGGTTTAGCTCACGTCGGTTCATTCTAATTCTTAGATCGAAACATCTAACACCGTATTGGTGATATTGTTGAACTATACTTTTACTTTGACATCTTGCCATAAAAGCAAATGGCCTCATCCACCAGTGTTTGAGTGGAAGAAAAGACCAGCTATTGTGAGATCCTAATATATAACTTTTTTCCATGATTAAACATTAATAAGTTTGTACTCTTCATCTCTACACTTAAGATCCTTATCAAATCTTCTGTTATTCATAATCACGCAATACTTTTAATTGTTCTAAAAGATTTCGTAATATTTCTTGATAGTTACAAGGATTTATTTTGCCATTAAGTATATCTTCCAGAATTCTAATTTCTGATTCACTTGGCTTCCAATATTTCTGGGATCCTGTCTTATATCTAAGGGATTTGAGCCAATCTATTAACTCATTATTTCTACCAACATTTCCTTTCTGAATATCAGAAGTTACTTTCGCAATCATACATTGTAGGTTATAGTCATCTTCTTCACTCCACCCCGGATTAGGTTGTGGTTGTACTCTATTCTTGAGGGATTTGAGCCAATCAACAACTGAATTTCTATATGCAGAAAATGTACAAACATATTCAATCGCAGAAAGCAACATTTCTTCATCCTCTTTACTCCATTCTTGTTTGGGTTGTGGTGATACTTTGTCTTTGAGAGATTCAAGCCATCTAACATAATCAGGATAACCTTTGCCTTCAATGATAGCAATAATATTATCTATACGCATTATATCCTCTTCATTCCATTCAGTAGGCTTCTGCTCAATATTAAAAGAAAGTAAGTGCCTTTTTGTATTGTTCCACCAATTCTGCAAGTTTACAATAAGCGTCTTGAATGCTGCTGATGTCTTATAACGTTCTAATAAGTTATTCAATATTTCATCATGCACTAAAAGTATACTTTTAATATCGCTACTTTTAGTAGGCTTCTGCTCAGTCTTCTTCAATTCTTTCTTCTCAAAGTCGAAAGTATATCCTGCACTAGCCATTGCCTTCATTAGGATATCACGTTCTTCATTGGTGGCTGGGACTATTGCATCACCTAACAAAGTAAATCCAGAATCATTTATTGTTAAATCTTGATGAATAGTTGAATATAATGCATGATAATAGAAAGAGTTATTATCAATTTTCTCTTTATAGATAAAAATCCACTGGCCATCTCTATATGAGAGAACATCGCCGTCTTTTGCATCTTGGATGGTGAATTTATGGTAGATATTTGTATCTAAATTCCAATTGGAACTCTCTCCTGTATTAGAAGTAACTTCATATCGGTTATTAGATATTTTATCAATATGCCAATATACACCATTAGGAGAAACTACCCAGTCACCAACCTTAAACTTTGACTCAACCTTATCCATAGGTTTTTGCTCTACAAGTTGCCAAAGATTTTGTTCTTCTATATTAACAAAACTACCGTCGTCAAATATATATTTTCCATCTTTAATTTCTTTGATAGTTCCGCAACCACATTCATCAAAAGATTTTTCAATAATTCTATCTCCTTCTCTAAATTTTGGTACAACAATAGGCTTCTTCTCACCTTGCTCTTCAAACTCTTCTTTCGGGAGTTTTGCTAATTCTGCATAATCAATAACCCAAACATCACTAATAAGTGCGCCAGCTGGTGATTTAGCTACACACCCATACTTGTTGAGAATAAGTGAATCTCTCAATAATGGTGTATTGTCTTTCTTGTATCTCCATTTAGGTAGAGTTAACTTTTCACCTTGCTTTTCAAGCCAAGTTTGCTTCTTGAAAATTGTGTATAATTGGCAAGGAGTTATATGATACGTCTTGCCAAGAAGATTATCGCTCCTTACATTGTAATTATCGTTGCCTATATACTCAAGCCAATAAGTTTCTCCTTCTTCGAAGTCTTGAAAATCAGCATAGCATTTAATAAAGCCATCACCTACAAATTCACGTTTTTCATCTTCTGCGGTTTTATAAGACTCCATATCCATTTCACCTTGCTTTTTAAGCCAAGTAGTAATATCATTGATAGTAAATCCGCCATTCAATATATACTCTTTTCTACCTGGTTCACTAAAAAAGTCAATAAGACCTTTCCTTATTTTCTCATCCTCGGATTCTTTGAACATTGGGAAAAACGCTTCTGCTTCCATCTGTTGTTCGTGAGATAGAGTAGGATAAACATTTTCCATCCACTTTGAAGCCTCGTCATAGGCCCGTGCTTTTTCTTCTATTGATTTCATAATTTTATTGTTTCATTATACCTTTCCAAACATTCTTCTTTAGTATCACCCCAAACACCTCCATACCCACCATCTTTATTTGTCCAAGTAATTTCATATTGATGAAACTTTGGATTATAGTGTGGCTCGATATGATTTGCTACTACTTTTGTCATAATCATAACAGTTTACGTTCATGTAATTTCTCAATCATTTCTACACAAGCATCGATAGGATCCTTAGAATCTTGAATTTCTATAGGAGTTCTAAGCGTCTCATCTGTAAAAGTTGTTAAATACCAAATACCTTTAATATACTCTTCAAGTCTTGGGCATATCATTAGACTAAGTAGGGCACTTAAACTCCAAGCTGGGACTACTTTCGGTTCAAACTCATCGAAATCGATATAGTCATCTTTAGTATAATCTGGTTCGTAACAATCTTTTTGAAGTTGATAGATATTTTCTGATTTATCGCATACAGGATTCCATGTATTGTTTGCAAAAGTCAAACACATGTCCGCGCTTTTGATTGGTAGTATCTCAGCCAACTTCATTGACTGTTCTAAATCAGTATAATTTCTCATAATTTAATAATTAAATTTCCAAATACTTTTATATTCCCCAGTATTTTCTTTAGTGTTTCTGTATGAGCAAAAACAACAAAGTTTAATGGAACATATTTTACAATGTTCATTATTTATAGAAGACATAATTTAAGTTCTTTCATAATTATTATTCAATTTTGTTAGTTATATGTGTCTTATATTTTTCCAAGTCACAGTTGTCTGTTTTTAGATTCCTATGAGAACACTCCTATTTGTCACATTGAGAGCATTTTGTTCTAGATTGCTCGTTACTTGTTTTTGGTTTATAAATTTGCCCACCAACACATTCAAAGGAGTATAATCTACACCAATTTTTATCACAGACATCTTCAAATATACACTTTCCCATAATCACAACATATTTATTCAGTGGTTATATAAATTTTATTATTAATGGTATCTAACAACCAAGGCGTAATATATTTAATAACCTCTTCTCTTGTTAATGCAGATTTATAAATTTTCCACTTTTTTATCAGAGGACTAAATAAACCAACGTCAAAGTATATGTCATATACTTCAGGTTTAGGCCCTTCTTCATATTGTCCTCTTGCGAATCTTCTTACGATCCTAATATTAGTCATAATTACAGCATTTTAAGTTTGTGTAATTTCTCAATCATTTCTACACAAGCATCAACTGAATTGTAAAACCACTCATCAATGTTACATTTAGGGCAATCACAATGATATTTGGTATCACCTACAGACGATATATTTGTTGACTTTAGTAATCTTGTTCCTTCAGGCAAAACACCAAGTAATGCAGCAAGGCTCCAACAAGGAATCCTTTCATAGACGGCATCATATGCTGAATTTTCAACTTCATAATCATCTTTAACAAAAGGTATAGAACCAATTATTGCATTAGTTTCCTTAAGACAAAGATATTCCATATCAGCACTCTCTATCGGTAGTATCTCTGCCAACCTCTTTGACTGTTTTAAATCAGTATAACTTTTCATAACAAATTCCTTTCGTGTAATTTCTCAATCATTTCATAGCAAGCATCAACAATAGTATCAGCTTTTGATGATATACACTTTTGACCATCCCAAGTTATAGAGCCTAAATATTTAACTTCATCTTTGTTAAAATTTAAATGATATGTTTCATTATCAAGATGTATTTTATCAGGCAAAACACTAAGCAATGCTGCAAGAGACCAACAAGGGATCCGCTCTTTTAATGAATACGGATAAGGGCAGTCTTTATTAACGACATAATATTGTTTATCGTGCCAAGAATAATAATGATCTGCACTTTCAATTGAAAGTATCTCTGCCAACCTCTTTGACTGTTCTAAATCAGTAAATGATTTAATTGTTGCCATAATCTTTATTCATTTTCGTTTCTCCATAGAGTATTTTCCATTTTATCAGAATGAGAAAATTCTATAATTTCATTAATGTTATTACACTCAAATTTCTTTAAAAAATCTGCTGGTATTGTGCCATTATTGACGTCTTTAACCAAGTCGAGTAATGTTCTATAGGGTGTTAATAAATTCCTTAAATGTGCTCCTAATGTTTCTGTTGCCATAGTTATTTAATATTAATTATAGTGTCAGTTATACAACTATCTTTATCTATAATATAACTTATTTCATATTTTCCTCGAAGTTGGTTATAAGCACCGTCTTTAATTCCTTTATCACGACTAGTATGAATGAGCAAAAATACTCCAATCCAGAGGATTACTACTCCTATTATACCTATAGGAATATTTTCTTCATCAGCAACAGCAAGCATTATACTGCCTAATATTCCTAGACATAAACCTAAAAATATCATAAATATATACATATTAAATTAAATTTTCCAAACAATATAAAACAGCTGTTTCACAAGCTTTTTCATATTTTGTATATTCTTTAGTAAGATGGATTCCTAAATACATTGAATCATTTTTGTGTTTTTTGTAGTAAACATTAATATTATATTTAAGTGTATTCTTAGTAATAACATAAATGCTTATATCTATATATATGTCATGTACTTCTCTCAACCATTTCATTGCCATTTGTAGAGTACATTTAGGTAGCCAATCAGTTTCATTTTCCCAATGACCACACATAGTAGACCCTCTATTAGAGTAGGAAAACATCGTAAAGCCTTCGAACCCTTTTTCTTTTAATAGTTTTGCAGTTTCAAAAGAAACGTAATCCTCCTTAATTGTTGCCATAATTATTCAAAGTTTAATGTCGGTCCATTCAGTGACTTCATGAACACCAGGTTCAGTAGCACGGTAACATTCTAACCAAGTTTTAGTGGCAAATGAATAATTGGAATATCCAAGGATGGACACCCCGTTCTTCTCACCACATCTTACCAAGTACAAAGGACTTAGTGCATAATTATTAGCCCAATGTTCAGTTGGTATTTGAGTAATCGGTTTCCATTCAAACTCTATCATACATTCCGTTTGGCGCTTCAACAGCGAGACCTAATTCAAACATATTCTTACCATTAATAGTACGATAGGCAAACATTTTCTTATTTAGCCAATCAATACTCGCTATGGTATCAAAATAAATACCATAATAATTATCACAATAAGAATGATATTCTTTCTTTTCTTCCTCAGTTATTGAAGACATAGAACGAAGATATGGCTTAACGTCATCTATATATGCATCCCAATAATAATCAGCGTCAAATCTTACAAGTTCTTTTGAAATATCAATTTCTACTAGTTTTCCATCGTTTAAACCAGCCACTCCATCGTCTACTTGGCATATTACTCCGTATGGCAATCTTGCGCAAAGGTCTCGTAAGAGTAGTGAGATTTCTTCTTGTGTCATAATTTTCTCAAATAATGTTTACAACCATAGCATGCATAGCTACGATTTGGTTCATATTCTCTATCAATATTAATTGTCATATCTTATATAAGGTCATAATACTTTTCAATTTGTTTTAATGATAGAACGCTACCATTTGAGCACTCAAACTCATCCCCGTGACAATCGTCAGAAATAATACTCAGGATTACATCTGGGTTTGTCTTTGAACGGATCCTAGTTCCAACAGTAATCCGGGGATTGTCCGGTGTGTAGATATCGGACTCTTCTTCCAAAGAGTCAATAAAGTTTAATAATTCCCTATAAGCATCGCTTCTTGCAAGGAAATACATATTGTCTGCTTGTTTGTCAGCCAATAATTTCTTCCTTTCAATCTCAGCTTTAATTTTTTCTACCTTGTCCATTTCGATGCAATCTCTAAGTGTCGCCACGATGTTTATTATTTTCTAGGTCGATGATAGCTTGCGATACATTATAGGTAATAGTCTTCTCAAGGAGACTTAGATATTTTTCTTCTTTAATTGTTACCATACCTATTTCTCCTTTTATTCATACATTCCGTCGGGAGCCGCCAAAGCAAGCCCTTTCCTTATTAGGTCTCGATAATCAAACATTTTCTTGTTTAACCAGTCTAAGAGTGGTAAAGACAAATGCTCGAAATTTCCATCCCATTCAAGCTCTTCATATTTATCTAGCTCTTCCCCAGTCATACTTGATATCGGGCGAAGGTATGGTTTGGTTTCATCAATAATCGGATAATATTGAGTATCATTAGCTTCATTATCGATTAACATAGAACCATCAATTCCGATGTTAATTAGTTTAGAAACTCCATAGTTCTTATGAGAATTGTCTAATACTTTAACCCTATAGGGTAACCTGCTCGAAAGGTCTTTAAGCAATAGTTCTCTATCTTCCTGTGTCATGATTCTTTGTTTTATCAATGAAGTCTTGTTTATAACGTTCTAAAGTTTTGATATCTTTGTTGAAACGATTTATAACATCTTCTTGATTAAAATATACAGTTGCGGCATAACAACCAAAAGTACTACATGTATCGTTTAATCTACAACTCGATTGTATAGAATCTTGATATGATTTTGGATTGGAACCAAAATTATCATAACCAATACTATATAAATTTTGTGGGTTATTAATATCAAAATCCTCGATATATGTCACTGTAAATTTTTGTACTGGTTCTAGGTTGCCGTATACATATACTGTATCACCGATTTTAATATCTTTAAACTTTTTCATGTTTTATACATATCATTCGGTGCTTCAATTGCTAAACCTTTCCCAATTAAACCTCTATGGTCAAAATGATGGGCATTAAGCCAGTCAATTACCGTATTCCATATTTCTTCAGATGTTCCATTATCAAGAAGATTGTCGGTTATTTGCTCAAACTCATTAATCTCTTCCTTAGTCATTGAAGACAAAGGACGGAGATAGGGTTTACAATCAGCAACCGGTACAGTAAAAGAATTATCTGGATATATAAAACATAATTCATCAAATTCAGGCTCTATATATTGCACTTCTTTAATAGCGCCTTTGTATTGCACCTTAACTTTATAATACAACTTCGCACAAAGGTCTTGAAGCAATAATTCTTTTTCTTTTCCTTCTTGTGTCATAGTCTTAACATTTCTATTATTAGTCTGAAAATCCCATACGTTCCAGTCTAATATATTGGTTAACAGCGTCTGTATCCTTATCAATTGTTGTAAAGATCCCAGCAATACGATAGCGTATTTGCTTAGAGTCTTTCACTTTTGAACTTATTAGAGAAATTGTTTGCCCCTCCGCAAGATTTTCTACTGCACCTCTAATGGTTTTAATCAACTCTCCTGTTCTAATATTGAAAAAATAAGTACTTGTAATCATTTATTGTCCAGATCAGTTGAGTTTAGTTTTTGATAATCACGAATACTTCTATAGGTAACATTAATTACCCAGAGCAGTAAGACCCAGCTATCTACTTTCCACCCCTTAATTATGCCTATAATACAGAGGCAGATAGTGATAATATTAAGTGCAATGTTAACTAAACATATTACTTTCATTTTTCAAAAAATTTATGTAGATCTTTATTAAGTTTTTCTAAATTAATCCCTGCATAAATTCCTCTATCTGTTTCTACATACTTCGAAAGATTATCTGACATCCACCCATAGACATCATCTAGAAGAACTTTTTTCTTTTCTGGCTGAATAAACTCAAGTTCATCCTCATCATATTCTTCTGCTATTTTACCATTACAATCTAGTCTTGAATAAATCACAGGACAGAGCCTCTTGACATCAATAATTTCACCCGTCTCTTTTACTTTTACTTTCATTTTTCTATTTTGCGTAGGATTATTTTCCCTAACATATCCTAGACTTTTTATAAGTTTAGATATTGACTCAGCAAGTTTATCTGTAGGATCCTTGTGATAAGAGTCAGTAAAATCTTGTACCTCTTGATAAATCCTCTCTTTATATTCCTCAACGGCTATTTTGGCGGCAGCTTCTGCTTGATCTGGGGTTAGCCAAGGAATATAACCAAAACTTGCATCAAAAGCTATATTGCTATCATTCCTTGTGTTCTTATTGATATATTCTTCTGCCTTATTCATCCTTCATTGCTTGTTTTAAATCTTCTATAATTGCTTTTCTATCACCTTCACATTCACCATTATACATGTAAATATTATTTTTTAACCACTCATAGACTTCTTCCCTTGCAATCTCCACAGCCTTTCTTGCTTGTTTTGGATGGATCCAAGGAAAATAAGCTTGCTTTCCATTTGGGTAATAGCCTTCAAAAATATTACTACAGTCTTTTGTGTTCTCTTGTATAAAATTTTCTGCCCTACTCATAATTAGTCCTCCTTAATAATAATTACTTTTACTTTTGAGCCTACAAGATAGCTACCCGCTGGTAATCTGAAAGAAAACAACGCAGCATCTTGGAAACCAAAGCACGTAGCATCAATAGCCTTTGACATCATTTTTTTTTTCTTTCTGCCATTTAGCGCCAGCCTTGAACATGTATTTGCTAAATGGAATTTTGGCATCATATTTTTCACGGGCTTTCCAACATGCTTTCTCTAAGTCATCGCTTATAGGTTCTTCTATCGGATCAAAGGACTCGCTTGCTCCAGAAACTCTTTTACCATCATCATTCACTGCCCACCACACTCTTCCAGCAAACTCTACGTCATAGATTTCTCCCCATGTAAAACCATCTAAGCCTTTAACGCATTTACATCTTAATTTTTCCATACTGCATCATTTTAAAAGTATTGAGAAAAGAATCTAATATTTTGCATCTTGCTGTTTCTGCCAATTAGCACCGAACACAATAGCATCTAACATAGCATATCCGTCAAAGCGTGTTAGCTCCATCATCTTTTCCTCTCCATAGATGGTATAGGACTTATCGAGTTTCGGTATAAGCCACTTCTTACTTGCTTCTTCCAAGTCCTCGCTTACAGGCTTATCTATAATACATGCTTGAATATCTCCAAGAGCACAAGCACTACTATATAGACAGTTTTCACGATTTATATTACCACTTATCTTTTGTGGCAAAATAAATTTCTCCTCACTCTTTAGACAATTATCAAAAATATCTCTTCCCTTGCTTACAGGATCTTTACAATTCTTTACAGTTCTTTTAACATTGGAAAGATTTAGTGTGTCGAGTGTTTCATTGATTCCGTGCTTATAAGAAGTTAAACACATATCAATAAGAGGGCTATTCTTCATACCGTTAACTTGTGATATTAACCTTTGTCTGTATGATTCAATCATTGATTCTGTGTTCGGGAACTCGCTTATGGGTTTTTCTACAAGCTTCCATTGGTTTTGTGCGGAGAATGGAATAAAGGCACTGTCACAATGATAGCCATCATCTGAAACTTCAAGTATCCTTACTATGGTGTCACCTTGCTTTAGATATTGTCCTACTTTGAATTTGGACTCTTCTTGCAAGGAATCTATATAAGTTAGTACGTTTTGCAGTTCTAAGATACAAGCATCATCTATATCCGAACCAAAACTAAGCTTCTTCTGTAGTTTTACAATCTCTTTACGGATTTTCTCTTTGTCTGTCATACTGTATTTCTTCTATCCATTTTAAGTCTTTCTTCATCAACAGGAACATTCTGTATGTTATGTAGATGTTTCTTTTCTGAAGTTATTCTGTCAGAAACAAATGCACAAGCACCACTACATTTAAGCGGATGGTCTTGATATTTGCTACATACAACCTCTCTAAATGGACATTGCTTTTTTATATTTTCTACTTTTTCTTTCTCCAAATCTATCTCTTTTATTTTAATAAGATTATCTAATGCGATATTGTCTAATACTACATTAACAATCTTATCTTTATATTCGTTATTAACGAATTTATACAAATCAGAAAGATCATGCATAAATCCTTCATAAATTACAGGTGTATCATTACTTATTTTAGGTAGTAATGATTTAACCTTATCTTCTTCAATCAGAAGATTAAATACTCTTTTTACTATTTCAAATACTAAATTTTTATCTATGTATTCCATAAATTATTCTCCTTTTGCTTTTAATCCAAGTTCAAAGAAGTGCTTACAAATTGATCTTATTCGAGCAAAATTAACAGCACTATTATTGAAATATTCCCCAAAATCAAACCATATTCTACTAAATTCTTTTTCAAAGTCTGGCTCTTTCACTTCAAGGATCTCGAGGAAATGGAGAACTTCATTGAGGACACTATAAGCGCCTGTCTTTTGAAATCTTACAGCATCCGTCACATTATCATCAAGATACAGCTCATTTTTTCTTATTAATCTCTCTATCTCTGCTACTAATTTGGATTTGTCGATATATTGTTTCATAGTTCTATTATTTAATTTCTTCACATAGCCTGTTCTGCATAATTACTATAGGATCTATATCAAGAACTTTGCCTATTTTCTTGGCAAGTTGCACTGTAATTTTTTCTATTACCAATAATAAGACTAGATAAATTAGGTTGTGCCATATCAATTTTTTGTGCAAGTTCTTCTATCCCTATATGCTTATATTGCATAATGGCTTCTATGAGTTTACCTGTTTTCATAGCTTTATCCTTTCATATATTCTATAAAATTTTTAATTGCCATTTCAAAATTAATATGAACTGCACCTCCAGCTAAAACGGAAACATCCTTAATAAATTGGGTTTTTAAGTATTTTTCTGATTTCTCAATAAAAACATCAGTGCGGGTGTACTCTACACTATCTTCGCCCATAAAGTCTTTATCATCAAACTGACGAACCCATTCATCAGTCATCCATATTTTCTCTGGTGCTTCGTTTGCGTTCATAACTCTATTCCTCCCAAGGGTTATCTGTTTCAAATTTAGTTATTCTTATCTCCCATACTCCAACAGATGTAGAATCTTCAATATGGGTTATTTTGAAATCTGGATAACGATTACCTTCTGTAACAACTATTGCATTATCATCTGGCAAGTCATTTAATAATTGTTTTAATGTTCCTACCGTCATGACTTACTTCTTTTTCCTCTCATAAATCACTACTTCACCGTATCTTATTAAGCCAATAAAGCCAATAAGCATAAAACCAAACCAGGACGTTAAAGAAATAATAATACCCAAAGCCAAATCAAGTAATGTTATTTTGTCATATTTTACTGCAATAAATATAAATATTAATAAAATAACAGTAGCAATAACTCCTAGTAAGTAAATAATAATAATTGGTATCATAGCTTTTATTCTGTTAGTTTCTTTAAATCTGCATATAACCCAAACAAAATCTCTTTATGTTCGTCACAAACAAGAGTATGCATATAGTATTCTAAAGTGTTCATCTGCTCATCACTTGGTTTCCAATATTTCTGGGATCCTATCTTATATCTAAGGGATTCGAGCCAATCAGATAATTCTTTTCTTGAATCACAATATGGAGTAGAATAAATTAAATTATGTAATCCTCTATACATTCTTTCATCCTCTTTACTCCACTCAGTAGGTTTCTGCCTCTTTAAGACATATTCCACAAGGACGTTTAGTTCATCCTCATCTTTTGGTATTCTCCCAAACGTCTCAATAAATTCATGAACAAGTTCCCAGTTATCTTTTGGAAGACTATCTGGGTAATCTATTACCTGTCTCTGCTCAATCTTCTCCAGTTTCTTCTCGTTTGGGTTCCATCTATAGCCAGCGTCAGTCATTGCTTTTTCAAGAGTATCACGCTGTTCTTTGGTTGCAGGATGAACTCCTTCTGTAGAATGACCACTTTCTCCTTTATAAAATTTGCCATCAAACCCAATAAAACAATATGAGTCGAAGTCTTCTTTATTTCGCTTTTTATAGATAGCAACAAATGGAGAATGATATCCTTTAATCGGCTCTATTGCAAGGACGTCACCCTCCTTCACATCTTGGATGGTGAATTTATGGTATAAAGAATTTATTTCAGAAATAAGCATACTATCTACATACCCCCCAACTGTTTCATAACAATAGTATTCATCACCAATGTATCGAATTTTTAATATATTGTGACCTTGAACAACCCATTCACCTTCATGAAACTTTGGTTCAACCTTATCTGTTTTTTTCTGCTTAATTAAATCCCAAATGACTTCACTGTCAAAGCCACAGATAAACAAATCCTCTGACCAATAGCCTTTTTCGTCAATCTTGGTAATAGTCAGTGGTTCTTCATTGACAGTCTTTATTTCGTCACCAACTCTGAACTTTAATTTTCTAAGTTCTTTCTTTTCAAAGTCAAAGGTATATCCTGCATCAGCCATTGCTTTTATTAGAGCATCACGCTGTTTTTTGGTGGCTGGATAGTATATACAATTGGCTGTGTCTCCCCATCCGCTGCTTGTGGTAAATCCTGCTCCTCCTATTCCACAATATCCTAATACGGCTAGTGGGTTCAATATATCTGTTTTTATATCAGATGGTTTTGTTGCTTTGAATATGAATGGACATTCCCTATCGTTAGATTTGTCTATAAGTACATCACCATCCTTTGCATCTTTGGTAATGTCCCATAATTTGAAATTATCATACAAATCTTTAACGATTGCTATGTGGCACCCATATTCATCTTGTAAGCACCCTTCTTTTGCACAATAATACGCAGTGTTCTTGTCAAAAGTAACACCTTTACCAAAGAAGTCTTTAGTACATTGATACCATTTTCCAACCTTAAACTTTGGCTCAACTTTATCAGGCTTTTGCTCACCTTGTTTTTCTGACAATTTGTGTAAATCGTCTATTATAGTTTCCAAGACACCCTCATAATAATTTCCTCTTTCGGTATCAGGACACGAATTGTAAGCATAATCTAATGCCTCTAATTGTTCTTCTGACGGTTTCCAGTATTGAGACTGCTCACCTTGCTTTTTAAGCCAAGCAATAAATGACTCTCTTCTATGCGGAGTTAGAACCATATAAAGAGAATCTTCCGACTCCTGAAAAGCATTTAATAGTTCTTCTCTTATTTTCTCATCCTTGGATTCTTTGATTTCAGGAAATTTTTCTTCTATAACATCACCAAAGGATGAAAATCTATATTCAAATCTAAAATCTTTCAGTCTTTCAACAACCTCGTCATAGGCTTTTGCTTTTTGTTCTATTGATAGTTCTTTCATAATAATTATTTTCTATTGTTTGTTGTAATTTTGTCTCCAATCTTAAATGATAGTTTCATTAACAATATTGTCAAAATTGGATAAACTATTATACAATTGATAAGTATCAATATAAAATGAACCTCTGTACTTATTATACCATTTAATCTAAGATTTAATATAAAATGCATGAGCCATACAAAAATTGCTGATGCTATTATAAATCCGCACACGCCACAGATACACCCTCTTGCTTCATCATCATTTTGAGGATTTAAGTCAGGAATATCATCTGGACTATAAAATGCCCAAGGATTGATAAATATCATAATCACAACAATTTAAGTTCTTTCATAATTATATTCTAATTTCTACCACATCAGTTATTTCTTCGTCTTCCCAATCCCACTCATCATCAAAATAATGTCTAAGAGTTATTGTAAAAGTATGTCCTGTGACACTGATGCCAAGAAGTTTATCAGAATCAAACTCTCCTAAAGTTCCATCAGATTTTCGATATTGTATCACAATTACAATAAATTTTGTTCATAGAGTTTCATCGCTAAATCAATTGGTATCATAACCTTAGAGGGAACATTTGGTTCTTTTAAAGTCCAACACGCACATTTAACTGGCTCTTCGTAAGTCCAATGTTCACACATGCATGACCTGCACTTTGGGGCTGGACATCCTACCTTACAGATATGATCTTCTGGAATAAAAGGTTCACTCTCATGATACTTCTTCCAGTCTTCTTCACTTTCCTTAAGTCGCTCCTCGGGATATTCTTCAAAACCACAGGTAAAAGACGAAAGTATGAAGAGTTGTCCGACCCTGTTCTCTCTATTTCTTTTGATGGCGGCGAGAAATTTAATATCTTTCTCGTTTGTAGTGTCTTTTACCCATCCATTTCTAATATATGCTTTTTCTTGACAAGAATCATACCATGACAGACATCTATTATCATGAGGGGATCCTGGTTTAAAAGCATATTCAATATAGAAACCTTTTTCATCTTTTCTAAGATAAACATATTTTTCTATATCGCCACTTAATGTAGCATCAAGTTTTATTTTTTCAAGTTCTTCTTTAGTTGGTTTCATATTCAATCAGTATAAATTGTAGAAGAATTAGAAATTACTTTATTTATACCATGCTTTTCTAATAATTCTTTATCCAACAATCTTTCATTAGCGTCTCTTCTTCCAAGACAGTCTTGTACTCTTTTAAGTGTTTTCCCCTCGCAAACCAACTCATAACTGCCTCTTCCACTAAAATATGGTCCTCTGTGACTTAATGAATAGATATATGCCGTATATATTATTTTCTTACTACCTAGTGGATATAAGTCCCAGATAGGTACAGCATGTTTTTTATTAGTTGATAAAATTTTGTTAAATACAGATACATCTATATATGTTGCTCCAGAGGGCGCTGAATAAGGATCAGACTCTATAACGGCTTCACGATAAGTATTGTTAGTAAGATCAACAACTACTTTATCGCCTATCTTTAAATTATGAAGAAAACTAGAGGCAGAGACTTTAATTTCTTGTAAGATAATAAATTTTTCTATTTCCATAATCATAATAAATTAAGTTTATTCAACTTTAATATCATTTCGTAGCAAGCATCAACGAGATTAGTGCCCCGTGATTCATGTAAAATTGTTTGTGATAGTACGTCTTCTTTACGCTTATAACATATACTATCTTTACCAATGCAAATAATGTAATTTTCCCAATCTTTTATATGTATAATTTCAGGCAAAATCTCAATTAATGCGGCAAGACTCCAAGCACGAATATCTCCTTTTTCATTGAAATCACCATCATCAATTGCTTCTATATAGTACCTTCTACCTGAGTACCACCAATACATATCTGCACTTTCAATTGGCAATATTTCTGCTAGCTTCTTTGACTGTTCTAAGTCTGTGTACGCTTTAATTGTTGCCATAGTCATTCTTCTTAATCCTACAAAGTCGTAGTGCGTGTTGAAGCGTCGTCTTCATCATCCCAGCAATCGTTAGGATCCTCATAATATTGACAGCCAAAATTCTCCTCTTTATACTCGGGATAAGGCCAGTCAAAACGAGATATAATATTACCATCAGAATCAGGATGGTCAACAAAGTCCGAGTATTTTTTCTTATACTCCTTAACTTCATTTCCGCCCTTCCAATGACAGCAGAGAGTATATGTGTATTCTTCATCCGTTAGCAGCTCAGGGCAATTCTTCTCAACCCAAGAACGTGGTGCTGCAATGGTATAGTTAAAGCTCATATCAATACAGCCATAATAGATACACAGCTTATTTTCCTTTGCCCACTCATCATTTTTAAAAGCTTGGTTAGAATCGTCTACTAACCATCTTTTGAAGTTTTTAGTTGGAGGATAGTCTTGGCCCTCAAACCAATTGTTAACACTAAAATAAATAATTTCTTCTTTACTGTCCATAAGATTTTATCATCCAGGGTTTAATTTCCATAATTTTGGCATTATTATATCTGTATTTGCTCACTTGATTCTGAGCAGCAGATCTACAATTAAAAATCATTGCAAAATTAGAATCATGTGACCACCAGAAAGTCTTACATTTTTGACGATCGACAAGATAGAGTATTTTCATTACGTTTTTATTTCTTCTTGGAGTCTGTATTATTACAAACTTTCCAATGTCGGATTTGGAAAATCTAAAATTTTTAGACCGAATAAAATACATTTTTTCTTCGGTCGTATAGGGTTCAAAATTTTCCTCAAATCCATCATAAATCTCGGACAATGCCTCTGCTTCGGAAATATAATCAGTCATTGTTTTCCTCTGTCACAACCTAGTCCAAATTGAGAACTATTACATTCATCCTGAAATTTACAGGAGACGCAACCGATAAATTCTCCTTTTTCTTCAGGGACGATCACAATTGCTTTCGGACATTGATCTAAAATATACTTCAAAGCTTCATCTACAAATTCAAAGTTGTGCGGTGGTGCAAACTCTGGCGATATCCACCATTTTATCAGTCCAAAGAGGATACTGTGTCTTTGCTCAATTCGATACCAATAGGGATGATATGCTTTTTGTCCTTCTTCAGATAAATCATTCTTAACAATTCTAAATTTCTTTTTCATAGATTTATACGCTTTAAGTTTTTATAAAGATCATATAACAAAACAGAATCATCAACGTTATGGTGATTATCTGCGGCTTCTTTTAAGACATCAAGTTGTTCTTTATTAGGTTTATAACAAATCCAATTAAGAAGATCTTTAAGCCAAAGAAGAATTTCGTAATCCTCTTTCTCTGTAAATTCTTTTTTATATTCAAAGTGGTCAATAAGATCTTTTATCTTCTTTTGATCCCCTTTCCCTGGTCTTCTCCACTCTTGTTTTTGTGGAGGACTGATAAGAGACTCTAGCCAGTTTACGCTTCGTTCGACAGCACTTAGTCGGCTTTGGTGGTATTTATTCGCTTCTACTAATTCAATCGTCTCTTCCAATCTCATATCATCTTCTTCACTCCATTCTAGCCGTTTAAGCCAGTCAATAATGCCCTCTTTCTTGGTACCATTATCACAATACCATTCAGAGCACCCTTCGATATCAGATAGAAGAGCTTCTCTTATTTTTTTGTCCTTATCAGTCATATATAGTAATTGTATATTTATTACTTGGTAGTATGTATTGTACAGATTCTGTTTCTGTACTTCTAACATAACCACTATATACAAAGCGCTCGGTCTCTTTGCTTCCTGTTAATACCTTCCACCAACGTTTACCCTTGTGTATTAGTCTTGGGTGAGGCTGGTGTATCCAATCTTTTTCAAAAATTCTTCGTTCTCTACTAGGGTCATAGAAGTCATAGATAATCCGATTTGCCTGTATATTAATAACGCCACTATTTTCCATTTTAATTTTTACATTTATTAGAAAATCTGACGTTGATACTGTTGCTTCATGTTCTGTTTCATTAAACAGCATTACATTAAAGCCATCAATAATTCCATACTTAAAATCTTTTTCGTAATTCATATTCATAAGTAAGGATTCTATGGGCTAATAAAAAAGAAAAAGAGAGTTTAAATTACTCTCTTCATTCATATATCATTGTTTTAATAGGTCTTCTACTTTTTAATTTCGTTTAGTAGGATCCTATCACGTTGGTTCTCTTCATCATCCGTTATAGTACAATAAGGATGCAGAGCAGTAGTAAAACATTGATCTTTGGCATCATACAGCACAACCTCGAAATCACGGTAATTATCTCCTCCAAGATTAATGAGACAACCGAATTTATCTTTTGTTGGCGGTTCACTGTTTTCATACCAAATCTTTTTTCATTACAGGTTTTCTGCTTCTTTTAGGATATTAGCCTGTATTCTATACCACTCTTTAATATCTCTCACAGTTTTAAATTTTTTAGCCCATCCTTCCAGTTCTTTTGGATTTAAGACTAATATTTTTCTATAGTGAGGCCCTTCTGAGACCGACTTGCCATTAAGATAGACTCCATCTTTTTTAGCCTCCCTTAACTCACCCAGATCTTTTGACATGCTAGTTCTCCAATGAAGAACGTTATCTTCAGTAAATAATATGACAGGGGTATTATCATGAAGACGTTCAATCTTTTCTTTGTTCTTCTTAGCATCTAAATACTCTACTATAAGAAGAATAATAAGACAACTAGTAATTAAACCTACCCAAATTATTAATAACATAATCAAATCAAGAATTTAAGCAGAAACATTAGTGCTGTCTCTATGGCTTTCTCATATTCACTGTAGCCTCCGTATGATTCTGATTTTACGGTAGGATCTCCGTTTGAGTCTCTATGCCAAACATCAAATATTTGCCAGTCATAGTCCAAATCGTCACAGCATATTTCAATAAACAACCCCTTCTTTTCTCTCAACCACCTCATAGCCATTTGATGGGTGATATTAAATTCGGAGCGGTCTGTTGAAATATAATGAACTTCATACTCATCAACATTAAAGCCTTTCTCTAATAACAGCTTTTGTATTTCAGAGCTAACGTATGCTTCTTTTACCATATTAGTTGTTTTGATTAAACCGCTTTCACTAATCTATTTAATGTCTTTTACAAACACATATTCTGCCAACATATAATCTTGCCCAAAAATACACACTTGAAGTACTATAACTTCCTCTTCTTTAGTGACATCATAGTACCTACTAATGTCGCCATGATCTACATCAAATTGATTCTCTACATAAGTAAGATGGGGTTTATTCCGCGGATCTGTCGGAAACAATTGCTCCTCTATTTTAGAACCACGCTGAAAACGAATAAACCTACTTACGGGGTTTGATTTCTGAATAAAGCCTGTTGATGGTTGATTCAGATTAACTTCACATTTCTGATTTTTAGTGTCTCCACCAATGAAATACCTGTTGAACATAGTCTATTTCTCCTTTATTGAATTTCTGTGTTTTTAAGATGGCGCCCGAAATATTCTTCAATGAGTTTCTCCTGTGTTAGTAGAGGATTGAAAGCGTAAAGGTTTGAGCCTATTTTCTAACCATTGTGAAATAATACTTGCATCCCATTTATCTGAAACTTGGTATTTAGCCAAAGCATTTTTACACACAAGGAGGAACTGTTCATCTTCTTCACTCCAAGTAGGTTTTTGCTCAACAAGGTCTTTCTCAAATACGGCACTGCCATTTTCGTCTTCGTACATTGGGTTGTCTGTATTATCTGTAACAATATTAGCTACAATCATACTTTTAACCTCTCCAAATGAGTTATAGTAAATAGTGTCGCCAACTTTATGTTTAGGAGTATGCTTCTGCTCAATCTTCTTCAATTCTCTTTTCTCAAAATCGAAAGTATATCCTGCATCAGCCATTGCTTTAATCAGAGCATCGCGCTGTTCTTTGATTGCGGGATAATAATAATCTTTGCCTTTACTTGGCTCGCCAAAAGGTACAGGATTTGTACCATCTAAGAGGTTTTCTTCCAAAGCCTGTACTATACCATCTTTGATGCCCATAAATATGAAGGTACATTCATTATGGATAAGTATATCACCTTCCTTTGCATCTTTGGTAATGTCCCATAACCTCCACTCATCTTCAAACATTTTTGAAGAATAGCCGTCTGTGTGCTTATATATACAATCCTTATAGGATAATATTTGTTTAACTATTCCATTCTTATCTATTACCCAGTCCCCAACTTTAAACTTAGGTTTAGCCTCATCAGCTGGCTCCTGTTCGTCTTGCTTTTCATCTTTCTTTGCTATTCTTTTAACAAGCATACCATCTTCATTACGTGTCACTTTGTCACCAATCTGAATTTTGTCTCTAAAATTAGCATGTTCACTTTGCTTTTCAAGCCAAGCAAGAATATCATTAGTAGAAATACCATGATAACTACTAATATTTTCACATTTACCTGCTCGAAAGTACCCTATAAGCCCATTTCTTATCCTCTCATCCTCGGATTCTTTAAGTTCAGGAAAGATATATTCAATAGTTTTTCTATCGTAGGATCCTGACTCTAAAGCCTTTTTCGCTAATCTCAATCTATTTGTGTCTTTTTTCATTTTCTTTAATAAATTTTAATAATTTCTACTACAACAAAACATAGAATGAAAGAACAAATTACAACATTCTTTCAGAGCCAAGAATTGTCATAATTACCTATATTGTTTTAGTTCTTTATCAGAACAATGACGATACCATTCTCTATCTAAACAGAAATGCCAGAACTTACAATCACCTCCACATCTATAATCATTTTCTCTGTTATCTATGTCTTCACAAGATCCACAATCTATGTCTTCACAAGATCCACATATAATATTCTTTATATTACAATCTAGGATCTCAACCCTCGGTTTTATATATTTTTTAGTCATCATTAATTCATGTAAGGTTGTTTTGGTTAAGTCCCTTTTCGTACTCTTCCCTAACTTTGTTTTCATACTCCTCTACCGTATTTGAGGTTTCCCATAAGTCCTTTAATTTTTCTAAACTTAAAGACATTAACATAGAGGCGTATTCAGGCGTAATTTTATGAACCCCACAATTTTCAATAGAGCATAAACTTCCACCTCGATACGTTTTGTTAGGATTATCTTCATTATCAAAGGCCTTGCTCGGATAAAACAGTTCAACACTATCATTATCCCTATCAATTTTCTGAACAATGGCCGGATACCAATCACAAGTCTCAACCCAATCGCCTATTTTATAATCTATCTTCATATATTTTGTGTCATAATTTTTTTTTCAAACGAGGTCATAGTATTTTTCAATTTGTTTTAATGATAATACGCTACCGTTCGAACACTCAAACTCATCCTCGTGACAATCATCAGAAATGATACTCAGAATTACATCTGGGTTTGTCTTTGAACGGATTTTAGTTCCAATAGTAATCTTGGGGCTGTTATTTTCATTTTCTAATTTCAAATCTACCTCTTTCACTTCAAGGGTGTCGAGAACAACCAACATATCACGATAAGCATCAGCCTTGCCATTCCAATATTCAGCATCAATTATTTTAGCCCGTTTCAGGCATTCATTATAACGTACCTCAATCTCCGCTTTAATTTTTTCTACTTTGTCCATCACTACACCAAGTAATTATTCCGTAAAAAAATAAGCAATACTTATAAGAAATAACACAATCCCAATTCCTATTGTTGCTGCTATCAGCATTGCCTTTAGTCTTATTTGCAGCAATAGTTTTTTATTTTCTTGTGTCATAACAAATTCCTTTCGTGTAATTTCTCAATCATAGCCACACAAGCATCAACTGGATTATTATAAAATTCTGTCAGGTGAAAATAAAAGGTTGTATTAAATATAGCGTATTTAATTGCATAGGTTTCACCATTTTTATTCAAACCCTTTACCATACTAAATGCGTAGTTATGATTATTTACAATAAGATTGAGAGGTAAAACATTAAGTAATGCAGCAAGGCTCCAAGCAGGAATGTGCTCATCAAAGACAGGAACTATGGTTCCGTCTTCTCTTTCTGCATATCCTTCATGATACGAACCAACAAGAATACTATATTCATCCTCATCTTCAAAATCACATCTAAGATATACCATATCCGCACTTTCTATTGGCAATATCTCTGCCAACTTCTTTGACTGTTCTAGATCTGTATAACTTTTCATAACAAACTCTTTTCGTGCAACTTAATAATCATTTCAACACAAGCATCAACAAGGTTGTTATTGCCTGTGGTATGTAAACACCTACCAGTAATAGATACTTCATCATTAGCGTATTCGACATATTCTTTCATAAATTTGAGATAATACTCATCACCTTTAAATTCTATGGATCGAGGTAAAATATTAATCAATGTCGCAAGGCTCCAACAAGGCATTTCATCTTGTATTTTAAAGTACTTACCTATAAGTGGTATAGGGCTATAGTACTTTTCAATAGGATGCTTAATATAATGCATATCCGCACTCTCAAGCGGCAGGATCTTTGCCAACTCGCGACTTTGTTCCAAAGATGTGAAAGCCTTGCATTTGTTATTTACACTTACTTTCATCTTTCTTGTATAAAATTATAAATATAAACAATTGCACAAATCGAATTTAAAACAGGACATATCCCTGCAAATATGTCAACAAAATCAATGTCATGGTCATGATAGTGTATTTGGGAAATAATACATATTATCAATGACAGTAGATAGCAAATTATTATGAGTGATTTAATTGTTGCCATAGTTACTCATTTTAATAACTGGTTCAATATCATATTTGTCACTTACTAACATTTCAGCATTGTATTCAAGGAGTCGACATTGTTTTTTAAATATTTCTATTTTTCTTCTATAGTTCTTTTAATTGTTGTCATAGTTATTTAATCTTTAAGATAAACAGTTTCTATCTTTAAAAACTTACAATTCATATTAGGCTGTCTTGAAGTACACGTCTTACAACAATCCATCGTCTTTATATTTTTAGGTTTTGTGCAAGAATGTGTATTATGTGCCGAAACAGATATTTCTGCTCCCATAATTATTCAAATTAAATTTTTAAGACAATATTTAATTGCTTCTTCACAGGCTTCTTCGTAGCCAAGATACAATTTGTCATCTACATAGCAATGTTTAGCATTTTCAGGAGTAACAACAAAAACCTGATATTCAAATCGCTTCTGATTCCAGATTGATACAATATCAATATTTATATTATATACATCTCTCAGCCACTTCATTGCCATCTGAAGAGTTGGAGCTAATGCATAAAAATCATCACGAGGTTTGTCACTATTAATATATCCTACATGATTAAAAGATAAATATCCTTCATCATCGTATTTTTGATAACATGATTCATCAAACCCTTTTTCTTTCAACAATTTTGCTGTTTCAAAACTAACGTAATCTTCTGCAATTGTTGCCACAATTATTTCTCCTTTAGTGTAATTCTACTGTCATAAATAGAGGATACTCTTCCGTAGGGTGTAACATAAGAACCATATTCAATACTGATAATAGGAACAAACCTACTAGCGCCCCAGCTTATAACATCTCCAACATGAAACTTCGCAGTCATTTCTCTTTTATATTGTACATGCCGTCTAGTGCTTCAATAGCAAGTCCTAACTCAAACATATCCTTACCATCAATAGTACGATAGGCAAACATTTTCTTATTAAGCCAATCAATAGCTTTAGACGAGGCAATAATTTCTAAATTTCTAACAACGTTATCATCACAGTTAGAAACCTGTGCATCAAGTGCCTTTTCAAATCCACTATTCCATATGCTTTCAAATTCTTTAGATTCTTCCTTTGTCATTGAAGATAGTGGACGAAGTAATAATTTTGGGAGATTCTTTATATTATCTTCACTTACTATTGCACAATAAATATGAGGTGTAATTGTTAACGGATGTTTGTCATCCCACGTTACTTTTACTTCATAAGGTAATCTTGCACTAAGATCCTCTAATAATAGTTGTTTACCTTCTTGTGTCATAATTTATTCTCTTTTAACCAACAAACCATTTCAAATGCTGCATCAAGAGGGTTGTTGTATTGTGTTGTATTATGATGGTCTCTTTCCCCAAGATTTAGTTTGCATTGCCAGGCTGCTGCATCGTTCGTACCTAGCCTGATACAGTTTACGTCAGCAATAATATTCAATAAAGCAGGAAGAGTCCATGCAGGAATAGAGTTTACATCCGCGCATAGATCATCTTCACTCTCTATTATATTAGGTGTTTTATATAAATCCCCATTGACTGTATAATAATACATATCAGCGGTATTAGGATCCAAACCTAACTTAATTAGTTTCTTGGATTGTTCAACTGAAGTGTAAATTTTTGTTTTCATATTTTTCTTCTATTTTCTCTAATATATTAGTATACCAACTAAAAATTAGCGCTACTAGTTCAAAGGGAATAGGTTCATCTGGGGTACAATCCTCGTCGCCTGTTTTTATAAAGTAAAACAAACGGACAAGCGCAAATATAGGAATGCTTAATATAAATATTAAAAATGTAAAGACAATAACCGGAATGTAAAACATCACCCACAAAAATCTATATAGGTAAATCATAATTGCTGCATGAATTTTAGTTTTTATAATCTTTATATATTACTGTATAAAACATTCTATCTTGTGTTATACCTAATATAATACTTTCTTCACGAAAACCTCCATAATCAATCTCATTATTTAGGAAATCTTCTAATTCTTTTTCACCTTCACAGAGTTTTGTTTTAATTTTCATAAGGATTATTTTCTTTTGTTACTTTGATGGCTAATTTACGCTCAATTAATCCGCGAAAATCAAAGTGGTTCTTGTTGAGCCAATCAAACACCTTGATTACAACATAAGATGGAATTTCTTCAAGCCAAAATTCCAATGTTGCGCAATCATCAAATCTCATAAGTTCTAGTTGGTCATATATAAGACCAGTGGTTTCTGTAAGAGATTTAAACTCCTCCTCGGTCATTGAAGAAAATGGACGAAGATAAGGTCTAACATCCCTGACATTAAAGGTCGTCCTCCCACTACTAAACATTGTAACTTGTTCCCCTGTAATGCCTATGAGAGATCCATTAATCAGTTCATTACCGACATAGGCTATCTTAACATTAAAAGGTTGTCTGCAACAAAGATCAGTCAATAATAACTGCACTTCATCATATTCCATGTATAGTAAAATTTAAAGAATTTATAGCTGAAAAGACTTATGATAGCTGCTATCTGAAAATTGTGCTTCTGTTGGAATTTCATTATTAGTTGCAAGGCGAAAAACTTTATAGAAACTGTCCTTACTAAACCCTATTCTCCTATTACACTTATCCAGCATAGACCAGGATTCAGGGCATCTATAGCACTCTCCTTTTACAAATACTAAACTTGTTCCAATATGAAAATTCCTAAGACAGACATACCACTTATTAATTTTTGGATCTGGATAAGGAGAAGCCTTTATGATCTCACTGCCATTCCAATCTAGACCCTGTTCTCTTAAGGCCTTCATAACAATGCTGTGCCATTTAGAATCGCTTTCACTATACCTTATTAGATCACAAAATAGTTTTTCTAAATTTATCATAAAGCTTTTACAACATTTATTAATGCAAACTTTAAAGCCTCCTTACCAGCGTCTGCCCAGGTTAATTTCTCAGAGACGGTGTGATTTCTATAGATTACACTATCCTTTGATACACACCATGTATATTGTCCAGTAGGGGGTTCGTCACTATTACCCTGTTCTATTGGAGATGCATAGATCCCATATTTCTTTTTTAGCCACTTTAAAGCATCACGTATTGTAGGAGCATTAAAGAATAGTTCACCTATCTGACTATTTTTAAATTCAGTACCAAAATAAATAACTTTACTACTATACTTAAAAAAGTAGTTACAAGGTTCATCAAATCCTTTCTCCTTTAGCAACTTAGCTAACTCATAATCTACATACGGTTCGTTCATTAATTAATGCTCTAAGTGTTAATTTTTTATTCTATTTAAATTTAACTGTATCAATAAAATTTGTTTATTCATCAATAATAAGGATCCTAAGGGCTAAAGATCAAAGAAAAAAGCCGGACATTAAATCCGACTCTTTGACGCTTTATATTTTTTCAAGGCATCTTCACAACCTTTTTTATCGCTTAGTAGACAAACTAAGCCTCTCTGTTTCCATAAAGGATATTTATTACCTTTCCAAGAGACTAGTGTTAGATCAGTTGTCCAAAAATAACCAATGCAGGGTTCATCAACACCTTCTACCTCAACCGGTATTTCCCCGTTAGCATGAAGTTCCCATCTATCCTTCTCACTAAAGACTTGCTTAACTTCTTTCCCGTCAATAGAAGACCAGTCAATAGTGGGGATAGATAATCCAACAGTCTTACAGTTCACAGCTATACCTTTATCATATCCAAACCTCCTCTCTAGCTCTCCGTGTAAATACCACCAAGAATTATTGTCTAGTTCGTCCTCATTAAAAGTTCTATTACCAACTAGACAATCAGGTATTATTTTAAGATTAAGACTTTCCATATAATACTTGATACTAATAGAACTGCTATAATAATTGCAGTAAGAAGGAAATTAAATGGCACTAAATTAACCTTCGTGTATCTAATCTCACCACTCCAAGGATTTACTCTAAAGACTCCCAATCTCTTGCCATGAAGATAAGTTTGGATATCTCTGTTTACCAGCTTTTTTACGGTTTCTATCGCACCCTCTTGGTAGTCAGATGGTGATCCAAAAGAAGAGCCTATAGATGTCTTCCCGTATCTTCTTACATAATATCGCCCGCTATATGTATCTCTATAAACACAATACTGCTTTAGATATTTTTTTCTAAGCTTTTTTAGAAGTTTTGCTTTCATTTTTTATTATAGATTTTATCAAATAACCAACATATTAACCAGATTATTAGAATAAGAAGAATACACTCTTCTGTTTTGTTATTGTCCTTTAGAAGGAGCGAAATAACATTCCCACCTAGAAGACAGATCACAAAACAATTACAATACCACTAATAAATTTTAAATTTTTCATATAAATAATAATTATTCTAGTTGTTATATTCATTTAATTCTTCTACACAAGCATTACAACACAATAATCCATCCTGATAATTCTCAAGCCAGTCTTCAATTTGATGCGCTATTGCTTTTTCTAATGGATTTTCTTCTAATGCTTTTCTACCTTTTTCTTCATCTTTATATAGAGTAGTATGATAATTTAGAAAATCTTTATTCCATTTTTCAACATACTTATCATCAATATCTATTTCTATTCTTATAGTTTTTTTCATATATTTTTAATTTCAATAATAAAGAAATAAAGGGAAAGACCTAGGCCTCTCCCCACACCTCTTTGACTCCTTTAACTTTTTCTTTTAACCAAAGAGGCGCATCATCTATTTTATCTGGCAAAAAATTAAATTCTTTGACTTCTGTATCCAAGATTATAGTAATTCCTGGTTCTCTTCCGTAAACAAAGGTAATTCCAAGAACTTCAATCTCTGCAAGATCAGTATATCTTAATTCCCAGTCCATTAAAAAGCCTTTTCGCCTTTTAATATCACTTGAATTATACTTAAAGTATATTACTTCTCTCAATCTATTTTCTACATATACTTCATTATTGTGAGAGAAAGTCTTTATGAATTCAGCTAGTTTCATAGTCTATATTACAGTTAGGATCCTCAGCTATTAATTTTTCTATTGCATTATCTAGATTATTGAAAAGGTGAGGTTTGTTAAATTTTGGTTTTCCCCAAAAGAACCAGTATTTTCTTTTCTCAATTCTGTACTTATTAACTGCTTCCTTTATAATTCTGTAACTTCTTCTCATACTTTTTCAGTTTTGGAAATAGTCTAAGATCGTCGATAGTTTCTGGCCAACCAACAATTGATGTTAGTTTTCCAGTATCGAGTTGACTTAAGGTCCAGAGATATTTTTCCTTTTCTGAGCATGGATTTATTTCCTCTAAGAAGAAAACATCATCAGGCCTTACTAGTTCATACCCATCACCTTTTGTGATTGAATTGAGTTCTCTAATAGAGTTCATAAATATCAATGGTTTACCAGAGAATTCTTCTTTTAGGTAAGCTATCTCTGATTCTGGGCTTTCGTATTGATAAAAACCATGCTTCCGATAGTAGAATTTTTTAAGAAGCATTAAGACAGTACCATTATAATAGAATATCTCCTCCTCAGGTACATATCCGTACACTGTTCTAGCATATTCCCCAACAGCCTTAGATCTTGATTGGCCAGCCGTACAGTGAACTACTAATCTTTTTTCTTGTTTACTAGCATAATCCACTGCTTCGTCTATTTCCTGTATCTGCTCTTTCGTGACTTGTTTCAGATAATCAGTTGGATCTGGCCCTACCCACATATACCGCTCTTCATTTATATCATCAAAGTTAATATTAAGGATATAATTGTTGCAGTTATCTTTTGTAAGAATATGTGGAAGTGGATTTCTGTAATCTTCTATCGAAATTATAACATCATCTCTTTCAACAAATTCGTCGATTCTATTTTGAAACTCTGACCTTGGTAACACTAAGACTTTATTCATAGGAGATTTTGATCAATCAGGTTTCCTTCGACTCACTTTCATCAGGAGGTAATATCCTATCATATTTGTTTATGAAATTACCTATTATTTGTTCGACGACCTGTATTATTAGAAATCTATCGTCTTCGTCCCAATCACACGATTTATATAAGACTGTCCACGGTCCAAATACTAGGTCGATGGGTACTAAGAGCTCCGGGATTTTAGCTTTAACTTTAATATAGTTTCCTCTATCTTTAGCAAAAATATCCTTCCAGAGTCTATAAACGGGATAGTCAACTGTTACTTTTCCGTCATAAGTAGGATTATCGCTTTCAGTATCGAGCACTTCCCACTCTATATTATCAATATCCGGGGCTTGTCTAATCCTATACTCAGTTAAAATACTCTCTTCTACTATTCGTTTTAGTGAGTTTATACCGGTAGAAGTAATAATAGTAACAAGTTCATCTTCACTATTAATAGCAATTATTGTATTATTAATAGTTATGACATCACCAGGACAAAGACATTTATTAGTCAGATATGATTCTTTTGGTACATCACCCGCAACCTTTACTAAGTCCCACTCTATGATTTTATTGAGTTTTTCTAGGATCTTAGGAGAAGTATAGTTTGTCTGACCCTTACCACAATCAATCTTATACTTCCTACCAAGTATAGTTAGAATCATAATTTCTCAAAGCCAATTTTAAAGGTTTCGTAATCCTCCTCAGCAATAAACCAGGGATCTTTACTTCCACTGACCCAAACATGAAATCCTCTAACTTGTGGAAATCCAGGAATTTCTTTAGGTTCCCCATAAGCAATAACTTGATTAAGGTTAATATTGATTTTAATCTCCTGCTCAGAACTTAGAATCTTAGGAAGATCAATACCAAGTTGTGTTAGTTGTTCAAGTTCCTCGTTTGGAAGTTTGCTAACATCATCTATGTCGAGACCCATGTTCTCTAACATTTTTCTAATACCTAAAACCTCTAAATTAATTTTTGTTATTCTCATAATAATTCGTTTTACGTCATTATTAAGGATTTTGGTGGTTTAAAGGAGTCAAAACCTTATTTTTGAGATGACTAAAGAACAAATAAAAGAACTTAGAAAGTTTAATTTAAAAACTTATGAGCCCGGTAACTATTATTATCATATCTGGGTAAGGTTTGATCAACCTAATTTTGGGCAAAGACCAATTAGAGTTCTTTGTAATCGTTATGTTACCCCTAGTGGTAAAGATGAATTTACTGAGTTTTATGATGCTGAATACTTTGAAAAAACTGGTCAGCTAATATTTCAAACAAGAGTAGAATATTTAGAGTCATCAGTCTGGGATGGTAAGTCTTTTGTTGTAAAAACAGAAGAAGAGGCTAGAGATATTTGGAATCTTTTACTCATCCAGGAGTTAGAAAGAAGACAAAAATCTTTATATGACTATGAAAAACGTGTAATGAAAAATTTATTATAAAATTAACGTATATGGATAAGAATTCAGTTTTTGTATTGAAACAACCAACACATGGTATTGTTTCAATCGTTCTTGTTAATAGAGATGAATTTCCTGTTAATGAGGCAGTTCATGAAAATTTAGATGCTTTGGCTAAGATTAGTGATCTTCTATTTATTTTTAAGGAGAAGTATAATATCTTTCCAAATAAATTTTCAAATCTTTATGGTGCTTGTGGTTTTATCAATAATACTGATGAGCCACTTGGGGTTCCTTTCTTTATTCTTTTATCTTATTGCAGGGAAGTATTTAATAAACATTCAGAGTTTATTATAACTGATACGAACTATTTATCTGAGAATAATTACTCTGATCTTATTAACAGAATCCCAGAAGATATAGCTCTTGGCGGTAGTAATCTTCCTATAACCGAAATTCGTCGTCTTAATAACGTTGAACTGGCTGAAATTTATGAAGCTAAGAAGGCTTGGATAGGAAAGGATAAGTTGATTAATGATAGAGTCTGGTCAACACATAAAACAACTTCTCCAATAATCTATTTGAAGAAGCCTGTTATTAATGCTATGTTGGGAGAAGATCCGGAAGACAAGGAGATTCAGGATTACATCAAAACTTTTTCAGAGGGCGATTTAACTTATCTCTTAGGATCCTATATTAAGAAATTAGGCTTAGATAACCTAAATTTTGGTCTTGATGAGTATTTTAAAAAAATTGATAAAGAGAAGAAGAAAGGACTATAGCGGCTATTACGTTCAGAGGGGGTGGAATGAGAAGTATCCTGCCAAAATAATAACCTGGAAATTAGGTCAACCAGTACCAGAGTGGTTATCCGATTTGGCCAAAATAGCAGCTATTGATGCAAATACAAATAGAGTCTACCTTCAGACCAGGGATAATAATCAAGGTGGATATGAATTATTAACTAGTTCAGGGAATTCAAAATTAGTCACAACAAAAAGTAGGTCTGATGTGATTTGTAAAGATATTAGTCGAAAGATAGGAGGAATATTTTCATTAACTCCTATTCAATTTAGATTGTTATATGAAGAGGCTGCTCAGTAATTCTGGGCAGTTTCTTTTTTAACTGGACTCTGTATTAACTTATTCCTAAAAATTGCCTGGAATTCAAATCCCCTCAACTCTTTACTATTGTGATGAGAAACAAAATAAAGAAAATTATTGATTGCTTATTGATGACAGTTTGCAATAATAAGTTAGTTTCTCCAAGAGTCACCTGTAAGACAAGAGTTTTTGGGTTTATTCGGTTCGAATCCGGATACAGGTTCAAAGTTGCTGTCCACAGAGCAGCGTTTAATCAAAACTAGTTTTAATTATGAAGAACAACAAGATTATTGTCTACACCTCTAATTTGAGGACGTCTCCGCGAAACATGGCGGATGTGATTGAGTTTGCAAAGACAGAGCCAAAGTTCTACATTGCAAGTGTAGCCTTGTCTCAATCTCTCGCAGATGTCAAGGCAGGTGACTTGGTGATTACAAAGAAGGGTAATAGCGCATACATCCTTCGTGCATTCACTGAGGAGCTTGAGAATCTCTCGTTCGAGGATCGTACTTATCTTGAGAAGATCAAGAGAGAGTATGGCGCCAAGAATGTCAACATTACCGGCGTTAGTCAGATCGTAAGATTTGAGACCTGGTGCAAAAGCGCTAAACCACTTATCACAGAAACAAATAACAACGTAAAAGCAACAAACATGAAGAATTCAATCAAAGGCTTTGGAGAGCGTCTCCGCGAAATGTATACCCCGAAAGAGGTAAGTGATGTACGTATTAGCTTGAATGGCGAACTGTGCGTGGCCACCGACAGTGGTTATGTGACGATCGACAAGAACAACGAGCTGATTTCCTATCCGGAGGAGATGACTATCTCTGGGCTGCCCGTCTTTGTGATGTCTAAGCCTGCTACTCAATTGACAGCTGGTGATGTCATCGCAACAGGCCGTGGTTATGCCAAGGTGACGAAGATCGATGGCCAGAAGATTACTGCCATTGGTTATACCGGCGCTGGCAAGACTATTCACACGATTAAGGACTTCCTGTTCAACCAGACGATGGTCCGTGTCGTGGTTAGCCTGGCTGGAAACCTTGAGAACATGTTTGGTGGCGGTCAGAATATCAATCCGCTTCTGCTCATGGCAATGGCTGATGACAAGAAGAGCAGTAACCTGCTTCCCCTTATGTTGATGAACCAGGCTGGTGGTGCCGTAGGTATGAATCCTATGATGCTCGCCCTGCTCAGCGACAAGGGAGGTGACGGTTTCGATATGAAGGATCTTCTGCTCATGTCATCTATCGGTCTGGGCGGTTTTGGTGGCAACATCTTTGGCCAGCCCGTGCAGGCAGCAGCGCCTAAGTCAGAGCCTGAACAGGCAGCTGAGTGATAACAGATTTTAGTCGAAGTTAATTTCAGCTTGGTGGAGTATTCAACTGTGGAAATACTCCATCTTCTTTTTTTAGTGTTATGAATACAAATTATTTATCAACATTAAGTGTTTTTCGCTGTAGTAAGCATGTTCGTTTAGGCCTTCATTCTGGGCCGTGTTTTTATCGTGGGTTAAGTATGTTCAATAAGGCTAGGGAAAAGCATAGGATTAAATGGACCGTTTATGTTCGTCCTAGACATCTTTATGATAATCCTAATGCAGAGTTTGAACGGAAAGCAAAAAACTATTCCTATCTCAACCTACCCTCAACTAAGAAATATTTGGATGAGATTAGAACATATGTAGACTTCCGCTATTCAATAAAGAAAGTCTTCTTGAGATCTCTTAAATGCATTGAAAGAGTGCCAAAGGGTTCAGATTTGTTCTGGTATGCTATAACAATTAAAGGAAACCTAAGAAAGTGTGAGTTGAAGTTTATTCTCACTAGTATCAGATATCTCTATGAAGCACCATACAGCTTTATTCTGTTGGAAGCTCTTAGAATTAAATCCGTATTTCCTGATGAGCATTTGATGAACTTAATCAATCTTGTCTCGACCACTGCGGGATCTGAAGCTATTAGGTTGCGATATAGATATGATCAGTGTCTTATGATTCCCTATAAGCAACTCACTTCAATAGAGGATATAAAAGAGAGACTTACAACTAAGGATAAAATCTCCAGTGCTTATCTGAGCGTACCTTATGAAAAAAGGCGTAAGATTGATTCAGCTCTATACGATAAGATGAAGGAAGTCGACCCTAACTATGGTGTGATTAGCGATAGGGAGAGTAAAATATATTCAGAGGAATTTTGGTTTGATACTAAGGTTCAGCAATTCTTTACTGAATTATATAAAGTTTGTTATGAAGTTTTAAAAGTATGAAGACATATTTAGTAGGAAATTACTATAGTTATACAGCCTTCTTAGAGGAACGAAATCTGGTTGATAATATAGAAGAAGCAGATATTGTCCTCTTTGCTGGAGGTGAAGATATTAATCCTAAGATTTATAACAAGAAAGTACACCCAACGACATATTTTAATCGGTTTAGAGATAAAGTGGAGATACAGGCTTTTAAACAAATGAAGCCTAATCAATTAGCTGTTGGAATTTGTCGTGGGGCCCAGTTATTCTGTGCTTTATACGGTGGGATTCTTGTTCAGGATTGTGATAATCATTGGACCGGCTATAGACACATGATCACTAGTCTTGATGGAAAGCAGGAGTTTTCAGTTACGTCTCTCCACCATCAGATGCAGTATCCTTTCGACTTACCTGAGACAGACTATGAAATCCTGTTTAAGTCAAAGGGTAATCAAAGTACTTTCTATGAAGGTGATGGTGTAGATCCTGAGAAATTTCAGATTTATGGAGAGCCAGAAGTAGTAGTTTATCATAGACCTGGACTTCCTACTTGTTTTGGAATTCAAGGACATCCAGAAATGATGTTAGGATCTAAATTTTGTTCATGGGTTAATCAAACTATAAGAAATTATGTATCTAAACTATAGAACCCTTTATTATTCTGCGATAGTTAACGAAGATGGCAAGGATGGCAACTACATTACTTCAATGGGAACCCATGCTTGCTTTTCCAACGATTTTCGTTATTTAGATGGTCATTCCAAAGATATTAAGAAGACTCATTATCATATTATTATGGTCAGGGATCCAGAGCCAATTACAAAGCATAGTTGGAATAATTATACCCTACTGACTAAAAGACAACTCCTTAATCATATAAGGTCAGCTCAATTTGTGGTTGGTCCTGGTATTATGAAGTTCTCTATCAAGGAAGAGAATGAACAAAAGCTTCCAGAATTAAAGAAGAAATATCCCTGTTTTGTCATAGATCTTATTATAAATAGTCCTAAACCTATAATACATAAATATATCCTGACCTGGGTTAGATATGCTTATGAGTATCCTTTCGCAGGATTTCTTAAGGATGCTATTAGATTCAGGGCTACTCTCCAGAATTTGATCTCTCCAGAAGCAGCAATTGTAATCTGTTCCGATGCTGGATGTTACTTTGGTTTTTCCTTGAATTGTCACTGGAATGGAGGTCATAGTCTATCAGAATATGGCAGGGGCAATATACCTATTGGGAGAAAGGAGATTCGAAAAAAGTTAGAGAAGTGCAAATGTTGTAATGGTTTGTACTATAATCTTGATAGAGTCAAGAGGCCAAGCTTTGCGGTTGCTGATGAATGTGTTATAAATCTAAAAAGCCCTGAATGCTTTATTACTGACGAGGATTATAAAGTCCGTGAAGTCAAGTATTTAAAATATTATAATTTTCTAATAGATAATAAGATAAAAATAGGATGAAGACTTATGTGGTCGGAAACAGTGTAAATTATGCACGATTTATTGAGAATGTCGAGTTGGTAGATAAGATTGAAGATGCAGAATTAGTAATTTTCACTGGTGGCGAAGATGTTACACCGAGATTGTATGGATGTAAAAAACATGCGACTACCTATAACAATGAGAGAAGAGACAAGGAAGAGAAGAAGGTTTTTGATTCTATTCGTCCTGATCAATTGGTTTTAGGTATCTGTAGAGGATCTCAGTTTCTTTGTGTTATGAATGGAGGTAAGTTAATTCAAAATTGCAGAAATCACGCAATAGGATCAACCCATGCGATAACAAACGGAAACTTTATATATCAGATAACGAGCACTCACCATCAGATGCAGTACCCTTTCGACTTACCCAAGGAAAACTATGATATCTTATACTGGGCTGAGAATCTGAGCTATGGACAACTAGAGGGAGATAAGATTGTTCCTGAAGTTGTTGAAAGATTTGGAGAACCTGAAATTGTATTATATCACTTGAAGGATAAACCTAAGTGTTTAGCAGTTCAGGGCCATCCAGAAATGATTCCGGACAGTCCAGTAGCAAAAATGATTAATGATTTAATTAAAAATAATTTATGATTCTAGCAACAAACGTAACTATTGGAGCAGATCCTGAGCTTTTCATCGTCAATGAAAAGACAGGAACGGTAGTATCATCGATTGGTATTATTCCAGGAGAAAAAGGTAATCCCTGGAGATCTGATGATATGCCGGAGGGATTTGGGATTGAGATTGACAATATTTTAGCTGAGTTTAATATCCCACCCGTCACAACAAAGGAGGGATTTGTTAACAATATCCAGTATATGAAAGGTTATATTAATAAGTTTGTGAAGAATATTAACCCTGACCTTGGGATATTGTGTTCTGCTAGTCAAATGGTTCCAACGGATCAATTAAAATCTAAGGAAGCCAGAATGTTTGGTTGTGATCCTGATTATAATGTCTACACAGAGTCAGAAAATCCCAGACCTAAAGGGAATTCAACTAACCTTAGAAGCGCTGGATTTCATATTCATGTAGGTTATGATGACTATAATATTGAAACATCGACAATGTTGATTCGTTACCTGGATGCTTATCTTGGTATTCCTTCTGTTATTATGGATCCTGATACGCGAAGAAGAAGTTTGTATGGAAAGGCAGGATCTTTCAGATTAACAGATTATGGCTGTGAGTGGAGAATTTTGTCCAGTGCCATGATGAAGGACGTGTCAACTCTTGAGGCAGTTTGGAATGGTATTAAGAGGTCAATTAATGCCCTGAATAACTTTAAGCCTTTACCATCGAGTGATGAGGTTATTACCTGTATTAATGGTAGTGATGCCAATCTGGCAAAGGAACTTATTCGTAAATATAATCTGATGTATTCATGTGTGGAATAGGAGGAATCATAAATGTTGATAAAAGAGCCTCGTTTGATTACCAGACTTTTACAACTTTAGGTATAGCGAATGATACCAGAGGTGGTGATAGCTGTGGTATTTTCATCGATGGCGAGGTTGAGTATGGAGTCAATGAAAAGAAATTATTTCAAGATTTCTTTGCAGACTCAAAACTATTAGCAAAAACGACTAAGGCACAAATCGCTTTAGTTCATTGTAGGAAAGCTAGTATAGGAAAAGTTACCCTAGAAAATGCTCAGCCAGTTGTTATAACTGGTAAAGGTGGATCGAAAGAAGTAAAGTTTGTGATGATCCATAACGGCACGATTCATAATTACGAAGATCTAGCTAAAAAATATATTCCTGAGATTGATATAAAAGGATTAACCGATTCTCAAGTTCTTGCTAGGATCTTCTATTACAAGGGTTATGATTGTCTTAGTGAGTATATCGGTGGTGCTGCTTTTGTGGTAGTTGATTATAGACAGCCTTCTCCCCTAGTTCTTTTATGGAGGGGTGTTTCAAAGAAGACTGAAAATAGTAATACTGAAGATGAAGAGAGGCCTTTATGGTTAGTGAGTGATAAGAATAGAATAATCTTTAGCTCTATTCCAAAATGGCTTCAAACGACAGCAAGGAAGACAAAACTTTTAGTGCCAAGAGAAAATACCTTGGTGAAATTTGATATTGATAAAGGAGAACTGGAAATATTTAAGGAATATCCAAGAAAGAACTCCTTTCAGTCAAAGTCGTGGGGTCGTGAGTATGTTGGGTATTATGGTGGATTTTATGGAGCTGGTTACCAGGGAGGGTACCAGAATAATCAAGCCCAGTTTCAGCCACAAAAGAAAAAAGAAGAAGCACTCCCGTCGTTCTTAAAGGAGGACTTTGGAACTAATACGTATTCCTTTCGTGGAACAAAAGGAGACTCAGTGCACGGAATGTATAAAATCTCAAAATTCGGAAGGATTTATGAGAAGGATGAGAAGACTGATTTCAAGACTTTTCCAATAGCCTTCTATAATGGTGTGCCTCTTAGAGCTTATAAGTATTATAGGTTCTTGGAATATCTCCAAATTAAGTGTAAGATGAAGGCTGCAGAGTTTTTCGAGAAGTATGAAAACGTTGTTAGATTTTTCAGCGTTGATCAGCTATTCAAGAAGAATAATACCTGGTTTAAGGCAACTTATATCGATTCCTATGAGGTCTATACTGGAACCTATCAGCAATTAGGAAGTATGTGGGTTTCCAATATAGAGAAAGGAAATATTACTAAGCAACTTAATACGGAGGGCGACTATGCCACGCCGTTTGAAGTATTTGATAAACCAGACGGAGTAGTACTTAGTAAAATTAATGAAGAATGCAAGTTATTGATGAACTAACTGGAAAATTAATTGATTTTGGCAGTGTCGGTAGTAGACTTGTTATAGTAGATATAGTTGAGAACCAGCTGATATATGGTTATACCAGAGATATCACCAGAGTAAGAAGGGTCCCCGTGGCTAAACACAGTCCGGAAAGAGGTAATTATTTTGAAAATGAATATTATCTCTTAGGAAAACCTAATATCGAGAAAGCAATCATCTATAATCAAAAGAATGGTGGTTACTTCCTAGACTCAGGTGTATTGCCTCCAGATTTCAAACTAAGATCTAAGTATATGTTTGGACAAGGCGGGTTCCCTTATAAAATTCTTCAGAAGAGATATGAAGCTGTTGAATCTTTCGACATATTCAAATCTAAACAGACCCTACGTAGCGAAGAGATCGCGTTTCCTCACTCTGAACTGATAAAATATACTTTTGGTTTAGAATTTGAAACAGGATCGGGTTATTTACCAGAGAATATCATTATTCAAGATGGTTTGATTCCATTAAGAGATGGTTCAATATCTGGATTAGAATATTCAACTGTCGTACTTCAGGGAAACTTTGGATTAAATCTACTAAAACAGCAGGTAACTTCCCTAAAAGCAAATACAACATTTAATAAAGAGTGTTCATTGCATATTCACATGGGAGGTTTTCCGCTGGAGGAAGATACTATATGGCGACTATATACGGTCTGTTGTAAGATTGAAAATGATCTGCAAAAACTATTACCACCACTAACCTTTAATACCGCCAAGTATAAGAAGAGCGGTAAGGATTATTGTAAGAAATTGCCGCAAATGGGGACATTTAGGGATCTCTATTTTGCGTTGGTAGGAAGAAACTTTGCAGGATCCTTCACTCAGCCACATCCTCAAGATCCAGAAAGAAGTAGGAAATGGCAAATCAACACTAGGTATTTTTGGCTGAACTTAATTAATGCCCTGTGTTATCGGGTTAATAAGACGATAGAGTTTAGATTTCTTAGACCAACTTATAATTTCAGAAAGATATTAAGCTGGATCTATATTCTTAATGCGATCCTCTTGTTTTCTGAAAGTACAAAGAATCAAGGATCTAAACTCTCATTGACCAGAAATCAACTTAGAAATAAATGGACTAAGTTTGTCTATCTGAGTTATATTCTTGAGTCGGTCTATCCTGAAACATTAGCTGATAAGTTGATAATAGATCTGGAAAAGCTGTGTATTGTTACAGATAACCAGGTTAGTATTGACGATCAAATTGGTTTGTTCACACACCTAGAAGACAAGTTGTTTGATGAGAATGAAGTCTTATAAAAGATAAGTGGTTAAAGAAGAGTCAGAGTTTTAGCTCTGATTTTTCTTTTTTTTTCAAAACCTACCTCTAAATTCTCCTCAAAGCCTTATATATGTAATAATAAGTTACCTTAAGTAGGTTTCTATATTATTACATTTTTTTTATTTAAGGAAGAAAACAACAACACAACACCTGACCGCATGTGGGTGGTCCTGATGAGGGATTTTTAGTGCGGATGATACTATGCGAACTATATTAATGGCTAGTTTCCTGATGTTAATTCTTAATATCGGACAGCTGGTTTTCCGTTTCTGGAAGATCAAGCGCCAGTATGGACTGAAAGTGAAATGGCCCATGATGTCACTGGTAATAGTAGGTAATCTACTGAATCTGACATGGTTTGTAGGCGTCTTCGCCTTCGGTTGGTGGGGACAAACTCTACTGGCAATCGCAGCATTGCCAATGGCAGCGAATATTTGCTACCTATGGTGGGTATTCAATGGAAAGAGTAGGTTGGCGAACTACAGCAGATTTGTGCTGATTACCACTTACTTTAAAGGAGAGCAGATTTAGTCTGCTCTCTTTTTTTTCTTTCTTTAACCCTTTATTTCTTTATAATTGTATGAAAGAATTTATATTGAATGATGTTGAATATAAGAGAGCTGAAGATTTTATAGAGGAGCATAATAAGTCATGCAAAGAAAATTACAGTTACTACTCTTATATTTTTACACCAACCGGAATAGGTGTTGGTGTTAGCATACGATGCAATCATTGTAAAGTAACAAAAGATATAACAGATTATGACTCTTGGTAAAGAAGATTTATTGACGTTATTGAGTGATTTGAAAAAATGTCCTTTCTCCGACAACAAAGTAGATTATGTCGAAGAGGCTATTAAGAACTTCCCGGAGGTTAATTCCTGGTTTTTAAAGGATTATGTGACAGTTAAGGGTTTAATTAGTGAAAGTATTGAGATTGTTGATCAACTTGACTGGTTTAATGCAACCCAACCCTCTGGATCAAATGAGGTTATTAACTCCTGGGACGAAAGATACGATAAGTTTTGCAATGAGGTTTTACACAGACTTGAAGTTTGGGAGAAGTATTATGATCTTTATTGCAAGACTTCATCCTTTAGAAATAGAGAACCCAAATCCTTTATTGAATTTGCTGATAAAGGCGGTATTTGTATTCTAGATAAGGATGAGTTGAAAATCTTAGGATCTGATCTTTCGATGAGACTTGAAGAATCATTGTTAGTAAAGAATCTAGTAAACGATAAAGATTGTCTTTTGGAAGGTATCAGAAAGGATACTAACGGGGTTCTTAAAGTTTACTTAAGTGATGGATCCTTTAATGACCTATCAGGGGTTATTCCTTATCTTGTTCCGCTCAAGGAGATTTATGAATATCATCTAGTTAATGGTAAGAAGAAATTATTATTTAATCTGTTTGTTAATGGTCTCCAGAAGAACGTAAGACATTTTTCATCAAAAGAAAAGGAGATGGAATATTATAATAATTTACTTCTGAACACTCGGGCTGGTAGAAATTTTGCCGTAACTTATCGAATCGACATAAACGGCTTGATTGACAGAGGTTTAGCTTTGGATGGAACAAATTATTACTTTAAAGAGTGATGTTATTCTGAGAGAAAGAAAACGAACTAGTCATTATATAATTGTTCGAAATTCTCAAAATCTGGATAAAGATATCAGAAAGTGTTTAGAAGAGATACCTGTTAGTATTATGAGTATCTTAAAGGCTTTTCATATCCCATCCCTTCAAAGATATTTAACTAATTACCCCTCCAGGTTATGTAAATTGATTCGTAAGGTGGTCAAGGAAGACTCGAATTTAGTTTTTGGAGTATTACAGATTGATTTTATTACAGAGGGCGAGTATGTTCTTATAGTCGATGAGAGATGGGTCTTTTTTCATCCAGCGTTCAGTAATGATAAGGATCCTGAGTACCTAGGAGAGATTCATTTCCTCAGTGATATTTTAAAGCTTAAGATTCCTCCACTAACTTATAACTTAAAGAGTTGTAGTTTCATTGATGCCACTAACAATACAGAAATTTAAGGAATTACTTAAAGATATAATTCTTGATCATAACTTAGAATCTGATTTTGCTAAGTGTTGTATAGAATTGGCAAATATCTTCTGTAATCTTCCTGGTAACTTTGAGGTACATTATATCCCAAAAAAATACTTCCTTTCAGTAACAGTTAGAGGTATAGATAATAGTAGGTATCTTGTTCTTAGTATTCGAGCTGGCAAAATTTATGGTGGTAGAATTAGTATTAATAACAGACTTTTTGGTCGAGAATATCTGGAAGGAAGGCCCTTTCAATATTTTAAGGAGAATAGTTTTCTGCCAACAGTACGTCTATTTTTAATAAAAAAGATTACGTATGAGGATTTTAGAGAACATTACAGACCAAGATCTTATCTTACAAATAGTTTCATAGGACACCTAATCTCTGAAAAATCTATAAAGTTTTTGGAGAGATTAAATATCGTGTCTATGACTCCAAATCGTGGAGAAATCTATTTTGAGGATCCTGAAGAAGATTGTATCATCATTATCAATATTAGGTCAAGTAGAATAATCTTAGAAAGACTTGGCGGAGATGATTATTGGAAAAGAGTAGTAAAAACAATTAAGCAGGCTAGAAGTATTGTTGTCTCAAACTTCAAAGATTAAAAAAAATAAAGGTAAGGATTAATTCCCTACCTTTTTATTATTTTTTTTGTTTTTAATAAGTCCATATCGAGAAAAGTTTTCCCAACATTAACACCCACCTGATGTAATAGCCACCCTAATGAAGTGAGATTTCCTTCTGGCCCAACTAAGACATCCTTTAATATTCCTGTTACCTTGGGGAAACATAAAGACACCTTTTCGTCATAATTAACTGGAAATTTATCTTGGGCCCCTAACCACTCCATAATATCATCAAGGTCTCCACTAAATTCTCTGGGACACTCATAAACTTCGCCATTCCAGAAAATATTGAAATTAGGGCGAATGATATAAGGCTGAAACTGAACGTCATCATCATATCCTTTTACTCTAGAAATAACTTTATTTCCATTTCTAATTAAGATATCAACATTCGTACACTTATTATTGGTTAAGATAATAGTTTTCCCAACAGCATAAGAGGCCTCACTGGGATTAACTTCAATATTTGCTTTTCCTATCTTCGGTACAAGTTTCTCGTCCAAATAGATAGCTTCAATAACTGATTCTAAACCGCTATTATATATCATGATACTTCTGCGATTTCTAAGTCCTCCGTTATCTGATGAAGTCTTTTGATCTTACAATCTTCATAATCTTCAACAGGTTTTAAAAATACAACTGACTTTTCACAAACCTCTCCTGTACTCGGATCAACCATTTTTATATTCTTCATTAATCCAAAGGGGAGAGTTTTTGTTACATGCTTTGGTAGCCTATTCCAGACCACACAAACTGACTCCGGACATATACATTCAGGATTATCAAATATATACCTACTCTTCATAAGCTGTTAATTAAGTTGTCAGTATAAACAATTGGATCAAATTTTTTCAATTCTTTAATCCGTTCTTTAATTGCTTTAATTCTATCTGAATTATCTTTATTTTTTCTTAATTGTGATATCGGTTTAGACATTACTGCTTCTATGATATCTAACCCTAGGCCAGTCTCCTTTTGAATTTCAGAATCACTAGCTTTGGGGTTAACATTCATAATATAAGAAGATATAACAGGGAGAGCCTCTTGAACAGCTAGATCAAACTTAGCCTTTTCCAATTTAGAATTATTGACTTTCACTAAGGTATTAATATAGTTGTCATAAGTTCCTACAACCCAATCTTTAATAGGAATTCTAAAAGCCCTCATTCCATCAGTTACCCAAATCTGATACTCAATCTTTGAATAACAAATTTTTCTAGCAATTGACTCTATGTCCTCTATCGCTATCCCTCTAGCACCAGGAACTCTTCCGACGAAAAGCTTTGGACCATTTTCATCAGTCAAGTCTTCAATATAAACCTTTCCATCATCAACAAGCTTCTGGAACTTTGAGATCTTTGGTGTGAAGATATCAGTACTACATCTATCTGCACTTTCAAATAAGATACCTTCAGATTTTCCATCCTCACTTTTCATCCTTGAAATCTTATAGGCTAAACAGAGAGTTCCTCTTCCTGTTCTCCAAATACGATCAAGCTCAGAGTTTTCTTTGTCGATAATAAGATCTACTGAACACTCTAATAAGCTAGGGTCGTCATTCTTCATTGCCATTAAGATTGATTTGGGTGAGAAGGACGGAATATTTGTTCTACAACCTACTGCCAAACCCATAGTCTGAATCTTTTGATAGAGACAAATAGGTATTGGTACATTGAAATACTTTGGTTCTTCTGGTCCTTGGGGAGATTCACAGAAAGGAGCAAAAGGTTCCTTCGTTGTTTCTCCTAACACATCCCAGTAAAGATCACTAAGTCTCATTTTAAGATAACGACCTGCAGCTGGGGGAGATTCCACACCATCAATAGAGGTGTAGCCAAAAAATCCATGACCAGAAAATATACCATCTCTAACTAAGTGAGCAGCAGAGGAGTGCATTTGATCAACTGAGTGTGGATGCCATTTCTGCATCGTCTTAGTTAACAAATCTCCTCCGACCCACTCACCTTTTTTATATTGCATTGCCCCATAAATTAAGCGCCTTATTGACACCTTGAGACCATCTTGTATGCTGGGGAGGGCTCTACTATTAGCCACATATCCACCATACAAAACATAAGCTTGTTCAGTTATTTCTCCAACAGATTTTGTTAAATTTTCTACAATTGGTTTTTTCTTTGGCATAATTAATTAAAGATCTGTGAAATTATATGGATTAGTTAATATGTCTTTATCAAACAGTAACTTCTTTCTTTTATTTATGTCCTCTACTAAGCCCATGGCATAATCAGCATACTCTGGAGTTACTCTTATTAGACGTCTTGTTTGCTCATTGTAGAACGAATAATATACATCTTCTTGTTCAAGAGCACCAAGGCCTTTAAAACGTCTAAATTTCTTATTAGGATCCATTCCTACACAGAATTGACTGCCAGGTATTCTAGGATCACTAGGATAGAAATACTTACCTCCTTGTTCAAATATTGGAGATTCGGCAATATAAACCAAACCAAAATCTATCATAAATCTAGCAAACTTCAAAATAGTATATAATATACCTTTCTGAATTGATACAGTTTTGTTTACACTAAGTCGTCTACACTTAGTACGAGAATTTCTTCTCCACATAGTTTCCCATGTGCTCAGACTATATTTTTATCTTCACCATTACGTGGTCAGATATTGCATCTTTCGAATGGCCATTATACAGACTTGCCACCCTACTCTCATCACTGAGATAGTCGTTGAAGTATTTCTACTGCGGATTGTCCCTATCATAAGGGTTGTTACACTTTGGTACCTTATGCCTAACAGGAGTTCCCCGCTTTTAATGCAATATTACGAAATATATTTCTATATCCCTGGGCAACCTGTTGCCACCCATCTTCATCGGCCATTTTGTTCAAGAAGTGTCGTCACTACTTCCCGGTTCTCTTATGAACTCCTGCATGTCTCCATACAGATCAGACTATATTTTTACCCACGCCTTAAACGTTTGGGTATCCTATCTTTCAAACAGCCATTATTGACTTGCTGTCTTACTCCCATAGAGGGATAGTCGTTGTCTTGTTATAGAATTAATAGACTAATCTTATAACAAAGCGAATTGTCTGTATTCTTAAGATTGTTACTAAGAGTTAACTACAACTCTTTAGTACCTAAGACCTAACCAGAGTTCCTCGCAACAATAGGATTCCTTAGGTGTATCTCTACACCCTCAGACACAAACTTTCGTTTTATCTGTAGCTATAATTAATTTGCCATAACGTGACTTCTTTTTAATTATTTCGTATGCCTCTTCCGGATCTTTAGCGTCTTTGATAACGTTATTTGCTGATATACCTAGTCCCATAAGAGAAAAGATCGTAAAGAATTCCTTATTTTCCATCATCTTATCGACAGTACTATCACTTGTATCAAGCACTTTTCCACGTAAAGGAACACAACATCTATATTTTACATCTATAGCTTTTCTAGCAGCCTTCAAAGAGCCGCAAGGACTAAGCCCCTCAGTAATAAAGCACTCACAAGCCCATCTATCATTTGCAGGAGCAGTAGCATCAGCAAAACCAGCTATCATATCTCCTTTTGTTCGATACATACCATTACCTCCGGCACTATCTATGATTTTCTGTGCCTTTTCAATAGCACCGATATTTCTCATAGAATCTGCCAGATATTGTAACTTCTGAACGTGAGTCTCCCAATAGTCAGAGTATTTTCTAAAAATCTTCTCAACATCCTTTACTACCTCAGTGAAGTCTGTAGATTTGACTTTGGCTATACTCTTAACTCTACTTTTATTCTGAGAGTCAAAGATCGTCTCATTAGCCAGAATTATGACATTTAATTTCATACCAGGTTCAAGATAAGAATGTTTAATCTTGAACTGATCTTTAAGTGCCGCCTTATAAATTGACTCTGCTATACTAAGATGATGGCCTGTACAATCCAAACCATTAACTGATCCAGTAACTTCTTTAGTTTTCAATTCAGGATCAGCCTCAAAGGACATATAAATACCAACTTCTTTGTTCATACTTGTGTCCTTTGGTGTTATGATCTTTGTTACCTCAAATCGATAAGGCTTGAAATCATTTTTAATATTAACGCCATCAATTACAACATTAACTTTCCTCTTAAAGAATTTCTCCTGGATTAACATAAAATATTGGAGATTCTTAACAGGAATGGCGGGATTAATAGACTCAAAAATTTCAGGATCAGGTTTAAAGAATACCAGAGTACTCATGCCGGAGGGAATCTTATATTCTTTATCCTTTCCAAACAAGAGCTTCTCAATATCTCTAAGTGAACCAGCACTTTCATACGTTCTATATCCCTTCTCCATAATGACAATATAATATAGATCTCTCTTAGAACGTGGTCCTGCCTTTTCCCAAACAGTTTTTACATCAGGAATAGATCTATTATAATTATCCTCAGTTATCCTGGACAATAAGCAATAGACCGTTGAACAGGCAGAAGTAGCTGAGGATCCTAAGCCATTAAGACCAACTCTTGCTACTCCTTGGGTACTGGTAAATTTTGATCCTGTGTGTAGTTCTGATATTGATAGATAAGCACTCGTCTTCTCAGGAACATCTCTGCTCATTGAGATTGGAATACCTCTACCATTATCTGCTACAAAACAAAATCCATTAAAATTTGTACTTAATAAAATTGTATCTCCATATCCAGCTGCTATTTCATCTGAGGCATTATCGACAATCTCTCTAAAAGCCGTATTAACAGCCTCTTGATCATTGCCGCCAAGATAAACACCTACTCGACGCCTAACACATTCTGGAAATGGAAGAAACTCAATCACTTCTTCATTTGTTTTTACAGAATTAATTTCTTTCATGTTCATTTTATTAATTTTATACTAATAGTAAGGTTATTAGGTGAGTAAAAAAGAAAAAAGAGGATCTTAGTCCTCTTCTAGTAATACAAAGTCAGCATCAGTACCTTCGACGCTAAAAAGATATATATCATCTTTTGTTATAATACCTTCAAATCCTTTATCAGTTTTTTTCAAATCAACATTAAAGAAACCAATAGCTCTTTTCTTCCAATCGTCTTCTCCCCGTTTTCCACCAATTAGGGATATTTCTTCTCTAGTAAATCCCTTTTTTTGGTCTTGAAACATTGCGAGGATCCGATCTTCATATATATCTAGATTTCTGTTTATATAATTCAGTAATCTCTTTGCATCCCTTTCCATATCACCTGAAGATTTCAAAATAATATAGGGCTTAACAATCATTGGTACAAATGCTAATAAATACTTTCCTTCTTGTATCATTTAATTACTACTAAGACTGCTTGTTCATAACATTTGATAATTTCGATTCCCTCATTCCATATTTTTTCTGCTGCTTTCACAAAAATATCCTCTCTATTTTCGGTATTTATTAAAGACACATTATTGATATTAAGAAGATATTTTAACTGTGTCTCTTCGATGTTAAGCATTTTAATATATGATGGAGAATATGTTACATCTTTTATCCAAAGGTCCTTATTTAGTATTGTATAAGAAGCAAATTTTTTTCCACGAACAGTTAGAACACGCTCTTTCACTAGGAAGTTAAATAATCTTTCTTTCGTCATTAGATTCTCCCTAGTTAAGGCAAACAGGAATCTTGGATCGACTATTTCTGTATCCCACGCGAAACAAATTTCCTTAATAACAAGTGGAGATTCGTCGATCATTTTATCACTAATAGGATTTGGTTCTTTTTTGCCTTAACGGCTCTAACGCTATTATCTTCCCAAAGTTTCTCTACAGATTTTATAATAACGTCTTCTATACTCACACTCATGTCATTATATTTTCCTAGATTAAGAATATAGTTTAAACACATCTCATCATAATCAGAGAAGACACATAAATCAAATAATATTATAGCTTCTAGACTAAATATAGTGTCTTCTAAGAAAGAGCGTGAGGCATATTTACCATCACTAGTTATAAGAAGATTCTCATTTACTATAGCACTAACTATCTTTTCTTTAGTTATTAAACCTTCTTTAGATAAGATAAATATGTTGGGGATTTTGGAAAATCCTGGGTATTTTTCGAAATAAATCTTTTTAATAATAAAATCAGAGTTTATCATCTTATTATTAAAAGGGCTGTCCTACCAGTTGGATATTCAATTACATCAATTTTATCATTCTCCCAAATTTTGACGGCTTTTGATATTATCATACCCTTATTAATTATTATACCCCTATCTATACTCAACAGACGGGATAAATGTTGCTCATCAATACTTCTAAATAGGTGATTTCCCGCAAAGAACACTGCATCCTCTATACCATAATTATAGTGTAATAGCTTATCGTTGCTGATTTCCTTTAAAAGAATTGATCTAGAAGCATGTTTACCTCCTTTAACAAAGAGATATTTCATTTTTAAAAATGCTTCTACTAACTTTTCTTTTGTTATTGAACTATCCTTTGTTAATATATAAATTTGATAGGCACATTCTGTTAAAAGGATCTCAGTATTGCTTTTAAAATAAAACTTTTTAAAATAAAAATTATAGTCTTTCATCTTAATACCTCTTGTTCCGCGATCCATCTTGTATATTCTACTAAATGGATATCAAACATGTTTATATCCTCTGATCCGTCCCAATAAAAGATAGTTATTGGAACAGATTTTATTACCTTTTGGGGAGGGTTAATAATTCCAGATTTTAGATTATCATTTTTGTATAATTCGTATAAAAATGAAAATTCTTTTAACGAAATATATTTATTTGTTCCTATTACTGGTGGTATAAGATCCTCAAAACAAACTCTCCAGATTAATCTTTTGATCTCTTGAATCTCGAGGCCTATTGGTGCATTAATCATCAATCCAGCCCAAGAAGAGGGATGTTCTTTTAGTAACCAATAATCCGTAAAGTCGTCAGAGGTTGGAAATGGATACACCATACCTTGCGTTCTTTTTAAATTCTTTCCATCCAGTACTTCCTGTCATTAGGAATCCGTGATAAGCTACTTTCTTAAAATCATCGACCCATTCTTCCAGGGTCATATCAATATTAACCCAGATTTTAACAATATTATCTATTTTATTGCCAGGTCTATCATCTTTCAAATAAGCTTCAACACTTGGATATCCTGCCTGTCTAGCTCTTGTTTCTAGGTCTGTGTTATTTCTATAAAATCTACTATAACCATTAATCTTAGCCTTATCTCGATTAAAGTCTTTGATTGTGGCTGGATCTATGGCTAAAAGATTAGAAGCATCTCTGATTTTAGTATTATTTTTCTGATAAATTTCACCAGCCGCTTCTAATACTCTGGCAAAATCTTTACCAATCATAACATAGTCCGCTCCAAGTGCTATAGCTTTTAAGATTTTTGAATAAGAGTTAATACCACCATCAGCAATAATCTTGACTTGATTAGTTAGGCCTACTCCTGACGTTTTCTTGAATTTTTTGAACGAATCTAGAAGTGATGCCATTGGATAGTTAAACCCAAACCTACTCATGTCGTCTAGGGATCCCGATGCAATGCCAACTCTCATGTAATCTATCCCTGCCCTTGAGTATTCTGTATAAATCTCGGGGCAAGCTACATTTCCTGCCATAATAATAACCTGATTCCCGTATCTCTTTTTTAAATTTAAACAGAGAGTTAATAGGTTAGAATCATGACCGTTCCCATGATCAATACAAAGATGAAACTGGCTGTTAGTGTTTCTTCTATCCTGATTAATAAAATATCTTTGAATCTCATTAACCGTGAAAGCAGAAAATATCCACTGACAGTAAGTAAGTCTTGTTTCAATAGAAATACCAACCGGCAAGATTGGTTTTATTCCAGCATCAACAAAACTTTTAGCTGCTTTTTCATCAACAATCGACTCCATAGGTGATGTAAAGATAGGAAGAGAGTTTGGATTTGCTCCTGTCTGGTCCTTCGTATCCTGAACATAAAAATCTACATCTACATATCCACTATTCGTTGCCGAAGGTATCAATGTGATGTCATCTAATCCATAAAATAGTTCCATATAAATAATAACTTTTTATATTTAAGGTTTCTAGGGGAGCGGGTCAATTCTTTATTATTGATTATGATTATACAAATATGCGAATCGAGATTTAGAATTGAAAGTTACCCAACAAATGGGGCTAATACGTTTACTCTCCCAAATAAAAAGGAGATGGTATATCAGTTCGTGGTTGGATTGAAAAGTGGATATAGGATTATTCAGTCTATATCAACTGCACGAACTAATAAGATTGATTCGAGAGGATTAGATGAGATTCTTATTCTGTATAAAAATAAGACTGTTAATCCTCCTATGGCAGGTAACTATGACTTTGAATCAACTGCTAAGATCCTGGCATTTATTTATGCCATTCCTATCAACTACAAAGATCCCTTGGAGGCTCTGATTCTTAGTGTGAAGAATGGTCTATTGATTTCGTCATTCTATAACGCTTTCTCTCCAGATATACAAAGAAATGTTAAACAGAATTGCAAGCATCTTATTCGGAATAGAGAGTGGTATAAGAATTGTACTGATTATCATGTACTTCCAAGAAGATGCTTTAAGAAGGGTCAGAGGTATTCAGTGACCAAACTTCTATTGGATTTGGAGAGAACCGGATCCTCGTTCATAGCTGATTATGAACTAATGAAAGGAACTCTTATTGGCCCTCGTGAAAAAAGAAGGGCTTGTATGGAGAAAATTAAGGAGAATTTTGTAAAGATCCTCGGCGTAGTTGGTAATCAAAATAGAGCTAATTTATCCCTAGAGTTTAAACAGCCTATTACAGTATCCTTACCTGAAAATAAATTTGGAATTGATAAGGTTGAGAATTTAACTGTAGTTAGAAATCTCAATATTGTTAAAGATGCTTGTATAAACACAGCATTCATCTTAGTCAAAATTCCAGAAGAATTAGCCAGAGTACTAAGATCAGTGAATTGTGTTGAAGCAAAATTCATAAATCTGGAAGATTCAGATAAGATTTATTTGTTGGATCTTAGAAAGTTGCCCGTACTAAGTAAAAGGGAAATGAAACCCCTTAGTATAGAAGCTCTTAGTCGTCTTGTCTGGAAATATACTGTTGCTAAGGAGGCACTGTTTTATAAAAGAGTAAAGGCCTCTAAGGATAGATATAGAAATGGCAAGGAAGATCTGAGTGAAAAGGAGCTATTTTTGAGAGAAAATGGAATCTACGGGTCATTCTACTACCCACCCTATGAAGGATATGAAGATCCAAAATATGAATATGAGACTGAGATGATCTATTATAGGGTTAGTGGATTCTTAGCTGAGTCTGAGAGAAAGATTTCTACAATTCTCATTAGATTAGGTCTTATGAATGGAAGACCTCATGAATCTTATAGTAAGTTTTTAGATATGATTGATAGGAATCCTTATGATTGGGAAAAAATCTGTAAGATCCTAAAGAGAAGATTACGCTATGAGATTTTCAAGATCTATGTTGGGAAGTCATATTCTTTATTCTCAGAAAAAACAGGAAGGAAAGTATTTATTGATGGATCACATATTTCTGTAAAAAAAGAGAATAAGACTTTCGTTAATTGGAGAATTAAGAAAGTTACTGTGAAGGTGTGAAATCCTTATAGTTGATATGAGAATTTATTTTAAAACTAATTAAAATATTATTATGTCAGAATCAGTATTAAAAGTTAAGAAATTTAGAATTGAAACAGAAAAGGGAACTCGTGCATTAGAATTCCGTCCAGTTCCAAAGGCACCAGGAGGGGCTCAGATTGTTTGTACAACCGCATGTCCTTATGGCGTTAAGGTTTGTTCTCATCTTATTGATCCGAGACACCCGAATGACAAATTATATTCCTTCCAGGATTTTTGTTGTGGGATCGGGAGAAATGAAGACGCAACGACTGAGAATGAAGATGAACTGTCTTATGTGCCAGCAAGTGGAACTCTGGAGGCTAATCTTTATGACGTATCCGATTGCTTTCAAAACCTCATCAGCGAAAATAAGTTCGTGAAGATTAATGAGGTTATTGATGCAATTTGTCAGGATACTTGCCCTAACTGGAACAAAGATCATACTGAGTGTAATACATCTAATCACATGTGTATCTTATATGATTTGTTTAAGAATAGAGAGTATAAGTTACCAGCCGAGAGAGATAACAATGTAGAACAAGGTCAAGCTGCTCCGGTTGAATCAACAAATGGATAATAGTGATTGTGAAAGAAAATCATATCTTCCGCCTGATTATACGGGGCATCCAACGGAAGACGATGATGATGACGATTATTTAATTGACGAGGAGGTTGATGAAGAGGAAGTTAAGCTTTACAACCTCATGGAACAACAAGAAAATTTAGTAAAAAAAGAAATGGCAGAAACTACTCCTAACCCGTTTAGCTGGGGATCATCAGGGACCGGATCAGGGACCGGATCAAGTAAGGCTCCTTGGGAAAAAGCAGAGGATAGGAAACCTTGGAGTCCTGCTGGAGGATTCAGTGGCTGGGGAAGTGGATCATCTTCAAGTGGTTGGAAACCTGCTAGTGAAAAATCTGCACCCTGGAAAAAAGAAGAAACACCAGCAGAACAAGAAGAAAGAAAGGTTAAAAGAGCTATTATTTGTGACGTCCTTGATTGTCTTTATGAATCTTGGGAAAGTAATGGAAAGCCAGACATAATGCCTAGAGCCGTATTTGATCTGAAACCACGATTCGATGTCTGGGACAAGCTCGCTTCTTTTGCTCCACAGAAAATTTATGTGATTATGCCTGCACCTGAGCTGATCCCTTCGTTTGGAAATAGGGAAAGTTCAGAGGCAGCACTTGAGTATATTGCACACTCAGTAACCACATATCTCAGAATTCCAAGACAAGCTTGTGTCGTTATGAAACAGATGCGAGAAGGAATTCCTAAGGAGAGAACTGTATCTGGGGCGATTAGTGATTGGAAAAACCTTGATGATTTGGTTTACATAGGGACTCATTCTGGCAGATGGGGACTTAGTAGTAGAGATAAGGATGCTGCTCATAATTGTATGATTGATTATATTGACCTATATAACTTACTGGAGGGGAAATATATTTATGAGTAGTAGGTAATTTGGTTTGCCGTCTTAGGTAGCAATACTTAAGATAACCAGCGGGCAATATCGGTGGAGGCTGTGAAATTTGCTAATACCGAGATAACTAGGTTTGTAATATGGTCTAGTATCGTAACGCATAGGTAGTGAAACTTTAGGAATAAAGAATATAATCTACCCAAGAGTGTCCGCCATCCCTAGTGGATGAATATGTATGCTGAGCAGGCGGGAAATGAGAACTGCCTGATTCGGGGGATAAAAAGCCTTCGAGATAACATAACCTGAAACATGCCAAGAGATTACTAGATTAAGTAGTCTCTTTTTTTACTCTAAATAAAAAAAAATAAAGGTAAGGATTAATTCCCTACCTTCTTTTTTATTGTTTCTTCATTTTTTATCTTCAAAAAAGCCTCTTCAATAATTTTGTTATGGCCAAAAGCAAAACTATTCTCGTTGACTCTAACGTAAAATAATGGAACAAGAGTTAATTCGTCAACTTCATCTTCTTCACCTCCCCTGTCTGATTTCTTATACAAGGCGTGATTAATGACTGGAAAAATTCTCCTCTCATCTATTTCACAATAAAACCTAACTGTAACGTTTTGTCTATTCGCTTCTGGATCATCATCAATTCCAAGTAATGATAGCTCCTCTTCTTTGAGCTCTAGACCAGTTTCTTCATACACCTCCCTTACTGCTGCTTCCTTGAGTGTTTCATCCCAGCCTAAATAACCACAAGGACAACACCAGGATCCTACGTAATCAGGACAACCAGGGCCGCGCTTTTCAACGAGGGCTTCATACAATCCTGATCTAGTTTTACTTAAAATTACAACCGTTACTGCTAAGGATCTAGACTTCCAACCAAAAAAGTCAGTTCCAGGAATTGGCACGTTATTCCTATCAATAAGAATTCCTTTATATCTCGGATTATCCATCATAAAAATACCTCCTTAAAAGCTCTAATATTACTACCATTAACTCTAACACTATTGGCATCTTCTATAATGGCAAAACAAATTTCACTGAAGACGCCTGCAAATTCTATCTCCTCTATTACTTCTTTAAATAACTGGGCAACATGAGTAGCTGGGCATTTATAAGCCCCACAACCCCAAGCACCCAAAACAACCTTTTCATGACCACCGAATTTAGCCAACCTTAAAACACCACGAATTTTACCTTTCATCATAGTTGCCGCTAATTCTGACATCATACCATACTTATTCATATCCGGATTTTTGATGGCGGGAAAACTAATAACAGCACATTCAAAAGGATTGTTTAAGAAAGAGTATGATTCAGTTGATCTAAAAACTGTGACACGAGGTGTATAAATTCCACCATAGATAGGAATCGGGTACTCACCACTAGGAAAAATCTCCCCCGAAGTCTTCTTTTTCCAATCATTATAGTCAAAAATGTTGTTCATAGGGGAGTAGTAGTATAAGGATTGAGCTAAATTTGAGCGCCTAAACAAATCTTCCTCTTGAGCCCTAGCACCATTGATGACACCACCACCTGGAAAACGGAAAGATGCCATATTTAAAACAACACAATCAGGACCGAATTCTTTAGCCTTATTAAAAGTGTCTATATTCTGGACTGTTATTTTAATCTTTCTCGTAGGATCTACAATGGGGGACTTAAATTTATATACCCTTAGCCACTTAGAAGAAGAGGAGTGAGGTACACTAGCACAAAACCTAGTTCCAGGCCATGAATTTGAAATTGAAATAAAATTACCATTTTCAGCTTCATAACCACCAATCTTACAAACCTCTAGGGTTTCTTCAAAAATTTTAATTAATTCTTCTTTATTTTTCTTCATATCAGGAATAAGGAAAAGAGGAGGGTGAGAATGCTAAAATATTATTCTAATAAAAACAAACCCCTTATTTCCTTACTATTGTGAAGTATGTAAAGGCTATAGCGTTAGCCTTGGAGTCTTTGAGGATTTGCCTGTGAAGGCCGATCCTTTTTAACTATTCTCATGCCGAGTTATTATAAGGGGAAGTTGTCTGAGAGGATTACTTTCCCCTTTCTTTTCCTTATAGTTGAGAATATGAATATAATTAGTAAGTTTTTATTTGCGTTTGGAGTTAGTTTTATTATTATTGGATTAGGATTCGTTTTTTATAGCGACAATAAAGGTTTATTCAATAAGCCATTACCTATTCCAACTGAGAAGAAAGAGACTATCCCAACTAAAGTATCAACGACTTCTACCAGACTATCAAAGGATCATAAGGTCGTAATATTAGTTGGCGGAATTCCAATTAAATCCGGAATTAGCTTTGATTCTTTAGGCGGGTTAATGGTATCTAAGGTAGAGTTTGACTTTCTACAAACTCAAGGCCATCTAATCGATTCCGTCTATGCACCATCCCTTAATTTTGCAGGATGTGTTATAGATAAAACAAGAATCTTTATCGGAGATAGTACTATGATTGGTTCTGATATTCTTTGTAATTTTGGTTCAGTTTTATTTGACTTTAAAAATAACGTTATTAGAGTTTATGAGGGACTTTAGTATAAAATACAGACATATCCAGGAGAATAAGGATATTGGAATTAAGAACTTATTGGTGACGGTTGATAGAATAATTTGCAAGACTATAGCGCCAGGACAGTTCTTCCCCTATACTATTGAGGGAGTCTGTGATCTAATAGGTAGAATAGCGGGTACAGGGGAAATCGTAACTGTTCTTAAAGGCCATACTTATCCTTGGACTGGCGAAGAAGCTTTAATTAGCGATATTCAAAAGATCTTAATGTTTGTTGATGAGTATGAAAGCAAGCAGTCTGGCAAAACCTTAAAAAACATAGTAGAGTCTTATAACAAAGCTATGACTGGTTTAGTTAAAGACGTAATGAAAGAATTACCCAAATATTTTAAGCCAGGATCCTATAAAGATGTTGATCTAGGTAAATGGGGCAAAGGTTTTGGTAGAAAGGGTGATGAATATTATATTATCAGACACAACGGAGAAGAGCTGGATTGGTTCAATGAGAAATTGTCTGATAAAGATAGAATGGATATTTATATTATTCTAAGTGATAAAATATACTAATGAAGAAAAGAAAAATGACGGTATCACCGATTGTTGAAGAGCTGAAGAAAATTACAGATGTTAACGTCTTAAAGAGATTAAAAGAATTTGTAGATCTAAGAATCAATTATCTGGAAAGCGACGATCTTGGAAAATTAGCTATTAGTTTGTTCGAGATTTCAGGATTGCGCGAGATTAATGCTGTTATTCTCGGCGTATTTAAGGTTGATCCTGTTTCAGGAGAGTGGATCGTTGATGAAGATATAGATCTTTTAAGCGATGAGGAGGATATTATTCTAGAGGGCGACTTATTCTGTGTCAATTCGGTCATTAAGAAAATAGGTGACAAGGGATTGGATATCTGGACTACGCTAAGAAAGGTCTATGAAGATAAAAAAGCAATTGATGACTTGGATCAGGTAAGAGATGATTTCGAAGTAGAAGACGATGATCCTGACATTCTAAATAAGAGATTGTATAGCGTCTTTTTCATTGATCCAGATGATAATTATCCCTGGTACGATATTATTGAAGGCTAAGATTTTACCAATCAGGGAGGATCAATGCCTTATAACCGAGGAATTTCAGCTTAGATTTTCCACAAGACTTACTATAAGTCTCCCGGGAAAGTCAGGTCGTTTCAAGTCAGATTAAAAAAGGACTTGAGTTTAAGAAATTAGGTTGGGAACTAAAAAGGTGAATATAGGTTTAAGCTTATATTTTAGTTCCCAACCGAAATCTTTTTTTACCTCTTATTGTTAAAAATAAAAAAAAAGAAGGGCTCAACGTCCTTCTCCTTTTTTCAGCTCTGCAACCTCTCTTTTTAAATAGAGGTTCCTTTTTAAATCTTGGGCAAACCCAAGCATTTCTGATTCGAAATTACTGACGACTCTGTTTAAGCCGCCAGATATCATTCTAGAAAGAACATTATTTTTTTTCATGACAATATCCTTTCTCCAATTTTTTCTTCCCTAACTCTTAGGGAAGCTTCTTTCTCAAGGAGCATCTGCTGATACTCCTCCTCCAAATCTCTCTTCTGACTTAGCATAAAAATCTTTATGCAGTCAGTTAAAGCATTTCCGCTCATCACAGCTCCTGTGGTGATGACGTAGCTCAATAAACCATTCACTAGATATCCCATAGTTGTATAAATTAATTATTACTATATATAAGGCTTTGAGGAGAATTTAGAGGTAGGTTTTGAAATACCTATCTTCTATTAAAATTTTAATATAAAACAAAAAAAGTAGCGATCTTCACAGACCACTACCTTTCTTAATAAAAATGGAAGAATTTAACAACGTATGCATTTAAGGCTCAAATCTAATTATTCGATTAACTTCAACTCCAAAAACGTCTTTTCTATCACCAACTTTCTTACTTAAGTCTTCAAAGTCTCTGCAACTAAGCACTAATCTTTTAAAGGGACTATCAGCGTCTCTGCTGGCTGCGTATAATTCAGCCCAAATAGGATTAACGTGCTTCTTATTATTAGTCCAGAGCTCAACCGGTATATCAAGCTGGTCAAGATATTTTTTCATCAACGGAAATACTTGTTTAGATCTTAGGCCTCCCTTTTGACACCCCAACATAGGGATGGCTAATGATGTAATTCCTCGATCTTTATAAGTTGCCAAGAGATTATAGAGAGATGCTTCTATAATCGGAAGTTCTGAATAATTTTTCCAATGCGTTTTAGTTGGAAAATTCAAAACCTGCCACCTGTTTGTATTTTTGTATAGCCACAATTTACCAACTCCAAACATTTCAGATCTACAGTAATACCTATATTCTTGAAACATCTTTGGAAACATGGCCTTAAAAACTAGAGCTAATCCAGTACCCATAACTCCTACAGTATTAACAGTATTAACTATAGTCTGGCAATTAGTTGAAAATAAACAACCTTCTTTAAACTCTATCATTTTTCTATTTTTATTAGTTTATTAATCTCTTCTCCAAAATCATCTTTCCTCCCAAGAGTTGCACAAGATTTAGCCAAATCAACAAACCCATTACTACTAAGAACAAGATCTTCAAATCTAGATCTCCCAGCAACACATGAATTTCTAAGTTCTTCCCAAATAGGGTTAACTGAATCACTTTTATGAGTCCAGATTTCTACTGGTATATTGAGTCTTCTAAGATAATGTTCCATAACAGGAACAACAACTCTGGGATCTAATCTCCCATTATTAGTTCCTAAAACCGGTATAGCTAATGAAGTTATACTCTTTTCTTTATAGGTTTCCACTAATTTTTTTAGTCCATCCTCAATAATAGGAATAGTACTAGGGTTCTTCCAATGTAATTTAGTTGGAAAATTTAGTACTTGTGGCCATCTCTCTGATCCCTTGTAAATCCATAACATTCCTGGTCTAAACTGTCCACGGTCACAATATTCTTTATAGATTTTAAACATTTTTGGATACAGAGCTTTAAAAACTAGAGCTAATCCTGCACCCATAACTCCTACTGTGTTGACCGTGTTTGTGATAGTTTGACAAGAAGTCTCAAAAATACAACCAAATTTATATTCTATCATATCAATAATAAAGAATTAAAGGGACAAAAAAGAAAAGAGATCTAGTCTCTCTTCTATTATTTTCTTTTCTGGTCAGATTCTTTTGTCACTAATATTTTTGTTATATTTAGTACTAAGAGACATTCGCAATCCCAACCATTAAGATCTGGCGCACTTGGTTCCATTGGAAGGTGACACTCGTTATTTCCTTGTTCACTCAAGAACACTGCGTCATAGTGATTTCTCAAGAGATTCCAGTCTAAGACTACCATTCCAAGTCGTGGATGTCGTCGTCCATATCGACTGAAGACATCTCTGAGATGATCTAAGCAATGAATTTCTAAGATCCTTGCTTCTGGAACTAACTTAAACCTTGTCCATACATCTAGTGTAATCGGATAATCCTCCGATTCACACCAATCACGCCAACCCCATCCCGAATCCGTCGGTGAAGCCCATAGGCCTCCGTCAGGTTTGTTTATGAACTGGTTCAGTCCATTATGGGGTTTAATAAATTTCTTTGAGTCTATTATTTTTCCATATACAATAAATTCTTTATTTAGTTTCATACAATAATAAAGAATTGAGGGGACAAAAATAAAAAAAAAGCCAGCGGCCAAATAGCTGCGGCGCGCATCCTACTTCCGGATCGTGGCCAGTGCTTGCGGGGTCGCTGACTTATATTTCGTTTTGAGGTCTATAGGGATCATAACGCCTATCCTCGGGACTCGGCTCAGAACATGAGCCACTAACCCATCTATTACATATATAAGGTTTTGACGGGATTTCAGGAGTAGTAAAAAAAGAGGGCATAAACCCTCTAAGTAGAATTACGCTTTTATATAACAACATTTTCAAAAATTGCAAAAGTACCACGAGATATAGTCAAAAATCCACTCTGCCTTTTTAAATATTTCCAGAAGAATTTATATGTTGCTTTTGATAGATCACACCCTTTAAATCTAAAAAGACAGGGATAATCATTAATCAAAAAGTTCTCTTCCAGAACTGGCCTATTTAAAAATACATAAGATATACATCTTTTATTTTGTATACATAAAGGTTCTTTAAAAATTTTTCCAACAACAAACTCTAGATCATCAAAGATAGGATCTTGGCTGAAAACATATAAATCCCATGTATAGTAATCATGTTTCATCACTAATATATTATTGCAATCAACTTCAAAACCAGTAAGCACTAATGTACTTAAAAACATATTATATACTAAGGAAAATATATATACTCGTGAAAAACCTGTTGTTTGGCTTCCTGTTTATCCATCTCCAGAGACTTCTATATGTTAACTTTCTTTTATCAAGGCAAGAAACCAAATTGCCGAATATAGCTTCCCATCTTAGTGGGCCTAAGGAAGAATATATGAAGTCTGTATCTTCAACATATTTATTATAAAACCAAATTTTTGATTTTTCTATATTATCTCTAAAATAGCCCGCTGGTGTTACGTCAAAAAGTTCATCAAGAGTTGTTATACGATCTCCTAAAGACTCCTGACTGAGAATGACTAATTCTACACCGCGATAATTACTTAAAGTGAGATTATTTGACTCAATACTAAATCCAAAAAGGCTCAATTTAGTTAAAAACATTCAGAGACTAACATAAATAGAATAACGGCCATATAAAAGACCGCCACGCTTCTTAATCCATCCCCAGAGAAAATCATAGGTCATTTTTTGAAGATCGACTTTAGATCTTAAATTATAAAGAAAGCATCTCCAATACAAACCAGAACTATCAGTCGTAGCCTCATCTCCGAAAATTTGATCATTAAGCCTCATACATCTTACCCGTCTTCTAAAGCTTTTTAATTTTAGGCGATAAACTGGCCCTCCTATTTTCAATGCTTTTTCAATTACGTGCAAAGGGTCCTGAGGTACTGGTTTCCGACTAAAAATAACTAAAATCTGCGTGGGCGGTGCAGACTCCACTATAAAACCTTCTTCATACTTAATCCCATATAATCCTATTAAACTTAGATACATGTGATGAAGACAAAGTGCTTCTGACTTCTGAAATATTTATTAGGTTGATTTATTATAAATTTCCAAAGAAGCCTAAATGTTAGTTTCCTAGGATCTAAGAACGGCCTTACTGCCCCGTTAATCACAGGAAGACTCTCATAAGAAAACAGATCTTCAGAGAAAACTTCCATAATACCACGCCGATATAGATGACGGCTGGGAATACTACCATCAAGGCACATATGAACTAGTGCCTTGCAATTTTCTGGTATACTTCTTTGACTTAATACTACTAACTTCCAATAATAACGACCAGGGCGTACAGTCCTTTCTTCAATATCTGAATCAATAATGTTTACTAAGGTAAAAAACATTACAGAACAGCAATTGTAGTAGAAAAACCTACTAATATCTTTTTCTCTCTAACGTAATTATAGAGCACCTTAAAGGTTAATTTTCGTTTATCTAATTTATTAAGAATAATTGGAGATATAAAAAACCAAAGTTTATCTGAAACATAATCTTCCTCTAATGTCCAGCAATTAACTCGTTGAAAACGAATGCGATGCCTCCATGCCTCCAATAAATAATCAGGAGAAACTGATAAACACTTCTCTACAAGACCTAGTGGTTCGCATGGTAGACGGTTCTTACTTAAGATAACCAAAAAACTTTTTCTAAATGATTTTCCTATAACTAAAGATGGTCTACTACGATCTTTAATCGTACATTTCAATCCATCAAGTTCAATTACATAATATACCATAATATCAAAAGTAAGGATTAGAGCTGTTCAGTGACGAAGTTAGTATTTGCCTCATCCAAAGATTTAATAATACAGGCTTCAACAATCACTTGCTCTGAATCTCCTGACTTTGATTTAAATCGATAATAGGTCGGGTGGGAAGATCTATTATGCAGAATCTTATCCCAAATTTCATGACTTTGGTTGATATTAATGACGCCAGAAAAGCTATAGTTCTCAAGCATACTTCTAATGAAAAAATCAGTGGCCTCCTTATCAAATTTAATTTTTGGCCAAGCTATACAAACTGAACTAACACTATCATCTTTCTGATTAGTTGGAAAAACTATGTAAACAACATACTTTCCTATTGATGTCTTTCTAAATTTCAACAACTGATCAGTCATCTCACTTTGGTCTCTATTATTTTTCATAATCAATTTAAATAGAGGGCAGGGATCACTAAAATTGCAATCGCCTGCCCGTTAAGTTTTATTCCGTATAGAACTTATCAGTAATATCCACAAGAGTATTACCTGAATCTAAAACTTGATAAAAGATTTGATTGGTATTTTTATTAATAAGTCCTCCATCATCTAGATAAGGTCCTATCTTAATAAAATCAAAGTTCTTGAGATCGATCTCTTCCGAAATCTTCTCCCGTCCACTATACCAGGCCACTTTTATATTAGGAAACTTAGACTTTACATACCTTGCTAGTTTATTTATTTCCTGGGGTGTGGCATCACCTCCCATAAAAGATATACAGGAGATTCCATGGTTCTTTTTTATCAGTTTTTCCAAAACCGATTCTGTTAATTCCTCCCCAACGTCTTCCCAGAGATATTTACTATGACATCCTGGACAGTGGATTGGACACCCTGAAATATTAATAGCTAGTGCTATTTCGTCAGGTACCTCTTTAAATACTACCTCTGTTTCTGTATATTTCATTGTTACTCTAGAACAAACTTTTCTAAATCTGCTAAACACAGAATACCGTGGAATCTTGAAACCTCAACACCATCGACGAGCTTTATTAATACAGGAACATTTCGTATCCCATATTTTTCAACAAGATCCTCACTATCCTCTGCATTAATAGATTCAAACTCAACCTCTGGATGTAGATCCTTAAACTCTTCAATAGTTTTTGTTAATTGTTTACAAGGCCCACACCATTCGGCATAAAATTTTAATATTTTCATACTGGATTATTCTATATCGTTACTATAAACACGAGTCTTTTGTTCAATCTGTCGCCCGCTTGACCAGTTTTTAATCTTTGTCAAATAGCCGATAATTCTATCATAATAATTAATATTATGGCTACCACACTTCGGGCAAACATCAAATGGCTCTTTACTAATATACCCACAGTCTTCACACTCAGAATTCACACAATTAAATGTGAAATACTGACAACCAACTTCAGCAATAAAATGGAGTAGCTTGTTATACTGTTCCTTGCTAAAGTGATGATCGATATTAATATGAGCTGCACTTCCGCCATCAAGATACTCCCCAATATAGTCTTTTCCGTGAAGTGTTAACTTTTCAAGAATAGACAGGGACTTATCATTTGGTTTATAAATATAAGATGCATAAAGATTAGTATCTTCTGGAACCCAATCATTCTGTTACGCTCTCCCCCGTTGTACAGGGAGAAGACTTACTAATAAGGTTAATTAATTTTATTAGTAAGCGGTATAATATTTCTATCATACTCTCTATATTACCATAGAGTTCGGACTATTGCATACTTCTATTTCACAACAGAAGCCCTCTCTATTTAGTCTCTCAGGCTGCACATAACATTATTGTTATTGCTTGCCCCTCGTTGTCCCATAGCCATAGCCATAGGGAGTTTCGAGTCAATTAAGTGAGGTTTTAGATGGACATTGGTTCTAATCCATCTTCTTTATCCCAGTTGTAGTTCTTAATAGCTAAAGATTCAGCGGGAACACATTCGGTATTAAGTGTAACTGTATGACCAAAATACTTTCCGTTCTTATTTGTATTAGCATCTTTTATTGTACCAAATATAAACTGACAAAAGCGCTTATAATCTTCATTATCATTACACTGAAGACCGAGAAACTCTGCTGCTTGATTAAGACCGTTAATACCAATAGTTAAATATTGCTTATCTAGGTTTATAAATCCAGCTTTATATACAGGTAACAGTCCAGAATCATACATATCCCAAAGAAGTTCGTTGTAGGCAATATGATACTTATAGACTCTCTCAAGGATTTCATTAAGATAATCACTGAATGAACCATCTAACTGTTTAGGAAGATCCTCAAAATTTTTTGCCCAATCCTGAACAATTCTGCTTAAATTCAGAGTAATAACAGACTTACTTCCTGTTTGTACTCCCATATTACCATTTGTGAAATTGAACTCTTTAGTCTGTACTTTATTTTTCAATCTACAATTATGTGTGATTAATCCAGAAGGAAGAGTGAAATATGGATCACTAGAATTGTCACGCTCAACACAATAAACTTCATCTTGGTATTCAACCTCCTCGATGTCAATTACCTTAAAATATTGGCTATTGTTCTTCCACCGAGAGACTCCTTCCACGGCTCTTTCATTACACAGATTAATACACCATCCTTGTCCTTCTCTATCAGACGTCTCATCTATAGTGGTATTAATTCCCAGGGAAGTGATTAAAACCTCCATACAATTCTTTAGACTTTCGGAAGTAGTATAACACTTATCTTCACCTGCACTATATCCATCTAGTATTCCCTTTCTAAATTCATAAGATTGCAGTAGACAATCTAGATTTAATGATACACAAGCTTCTTCTGACCAAAGAGTCCATTTCTGAATAAAGTCAACTAGCGCACTTTCATTCTTAGGTCCAAAACTTCCGTCCCTTAAGAAAGCTCCTACAGCAAATCCCTGGGCGTATGATAGTTTTTCATCCTGTTCAGGTACCGCTTGCAAGGGGGCTGTGTTAAACATCAAAAAATCATCTGTAGTAAGTTCCGAAGTTGTTTTCTCTCCATCATAAGTTACGTTTATATGATTATCAGTCATATAAAATTCCTTACGATTAGCAGTGGTGACCTTGTACATTTTCCTATTCTTTAACTTTATAGGCTTTCCAGATACCCAACTACCATTATGAAAGATCCTAAGGCTCTTCTCACTTGGCTCCTTATACATCTCTTCAAATGTAGATAGCTGTACTCCCAAGGTAGAAGATTTCCAAAGTACCTTAGTATCCTTTGTAAAACAACAAGAAGATAGACTATCTACAGTGTCGCTAATATATGTAAAGAATGAGTGACCTCTGGAATACTCTTCTGATACGAAATCTGCACTATCTTTATCCAAAAATTCTCCATCTTTGTAAACTAAGGCAAAAGATTCAACCGGGAAAGTGAGCATACATTTAGTTCTCTCTTCATTAAACCACATCATAAAATCTTTCTGTAACCAGCAGAAACTTTCCCATACCGGCTTTGTTCCATCTGGAAAGTAGAAATCTCCGAACATTCCTTCGAAGAATGGTTTATCAAAGTAGCTAAAATTTACAAATGCACTCTGAAGTCCTCGTGCTGCAGCAGGTTGATTGATGGAGTATATGATCTGCTGAAAATGCTGATGAATCTTTTTTCTAATAGTCATAGGTCTCAGACTATGATCATTAGTTATTTCTACGTCTGCCTTTTTATAATAATCTTCACCCCACTCTTTTCTTGAGAAGAAATCGAAGTAAAGAAGCAGCTCTGACGTGGCCACGGCGCCTGCGAATTGGGCACTTGTAGCAAAAATCAGATTTACATACATCCCGCAAAAAGAATCAAGGTTCTTCGGTTTTGCAGACAGCCCACCTACTTTTTTTATTCCATCTGTTAAGAATGGATACATTGTAATACTGCAGCAATTATGCACAAGTATATTATTTAAAGCAAAAGTGTGCGAAGAAGTAGTTATATCATATATAAATTCATTATTTTTTACAAAACTGTCTTCTTCTGATAATTTTTCTACATTAATAATCTTAGTTATTCCATCTATTTTATATTTTAATGAAGAATCTGATGTTTGTACATTTTGTAATTTATAGGAATTTCCGAGATTAATGGAATCTTTTCTGACTGAACAATTAACCCCCCACAAAGAATAATTTATTTTATATTTTTTGTTGCAGTTAAATGGTAAAGATTGTTTGGTATTTCCGACGCCATAGCCAAAATGTCTCAATAAATGGGTACATTGAAGTATGGCGCTTCTAGAAGATAGTCGAATGCTTAATTGGGACCCATTAACTGTTCCATCCGAATCTATTAAACCACATAGTATACCTTTCGCGAATTCTTCATTAGTTTCATAGATGTTGAATGGTAATGTTTTATTATACGCCTTGTCCTGGATTTTGAAATAATCTTTTAGTAACCAATTTAAATAATTACTAGTAATATCTAACGTATAACAGTTTGCAATATCTTTTTTTGTATAAAGTCTACCACCAATTCCTAACGATTTAAATATTATAGAATTTAAATTTAGCAGAATTTGTCTATCATTTTGAGTAAAGTGTATATGACCATCGGTATTATCATAATTACCGTCTCCTATAAAAAATCCTACAAAATACCCTAAGTCCCAATTAAGCTCAACTGTACGTTTGCACCAACAATTTGTGTGTTCATTCTGATTAAAACAATAAGTATCAGTACATTCAGATGTAATATTACATTGTGACATGTCTACTACCGTGCTTTTGGACACCCCAAACATTCCTTTGTCTCCAAGCTTATACTGTTTTTCTCCTAAGGAATCTTGAGCAGGTACGGTTTCGCCGATATTTTCACTAATAATCATTGGATGATTATCTGTTACAATAATATCTTCTCCAAAAGAAGTTTTAACTCTTACAAGCTCTCTATGTCTTAATTTTTTAGTAATGTGAGTTACATTTGTCCATCCGTTCTTATCTAATACATAAAGATTCTCAGGATATTTTTGATACACGGTATTTTTATTATCTACAAGAACTTCCTCTTCTTCTACCATGTCCCACAATGCATCGAATGGTAATAGTAGAATATGTTCATTATATTTTACCGTTATTACCTCTTTTGCTGAATAAGTATAAGGAGCGATAGCACCACTAAACGAGCTTTCATCATGCTTATAGATTATTTTAGACTCCAGGTCAGTTACATATTGCTTTGAATCGAAATCTGGATAAAGCTCTTTTAACTTTTGCATTATCATTCCTCTAGAGACATTTATATTGTCTTCTTTGTGAATTTCTGCATTAAGTATTCCAATGTTTTTCCCGCCAACATTACTGTTATCATCAACAGTTGCATCAGCGGTATTTTTTGTTTTCTTATATTTATTTATAAAATCAATTTTCCCTTTAACGAATTCTTTTATTCTCGTATGATCATCTCTATGAATGATATACGCTTTTGCCACATCGGGATTATTCTTCATGAGAAAGTTCTCTACAAAATCATGGATCTCATCAACACTGATAATTTCAACTCCCTCAACTGCCTCAGAGAATTCTATCTTCAGCTCCTTCTGAGTTTCCCTAGTGAATGTCGTTTTACAGGCCTTATAAGCCTTAGCAACGGCCGTAGTCATTTTTCTGATACTGAACTTTTCTAGTTCACCGTTTCGTTTTATTACTTTCATATAAAGATTTGATTTTATTTGTTTATTTACTAAACCTCATTCCAACTTGTACCAAGGACGTTTATTATATAATCCTTGGCATTAGTAATCTCAATGATCTCACTTATATCATTAAACTTTTTTGTAAACTCCACATACTTTTCTTGGAGTTCAAAGTAAAGATCGGGATTATCATTAAACGTTCTTTTTCTATATTCATCTTTAAGGACAATATCCTTAACGAAATTTTGATCTTTCTGAATTAGAAGTATTTTCTCAGCTTCTCCTAGAAAGTCTGGCAGTAATAAATTACGCTCTGCACTTACCAAGGACGTAACAAAATCAATTTCAGGATCTTGTTTCAGATTGTTGTAATAATGATAGAAAGCAAAGTCTGATATTCCTCTTTCAACAATAAGGTTTGTCCAATTTCTTTCTTCCATCGCTAACCTAAGTTGAATCATGTGTAGGATTCCATAATTCAAGTCGTTATATTCTGTACGTCCTTCAAAAAGTCCAAACTGATAAGATTTCCACGTCTTATTTAAGGAGTAGATAATCTTAGTGCTTGGCTCTTTTAATTTTTCAATAGTAGCACCTTTCATGCTCCCACTAAGTCCATAATAAATTCTTATCTTCATACTAAGGATAAGGCTACTACTACTGCTTGAGGCGAAAAATCTTCATTTTATTAACCTACTAGTTCTTCCTCCTCATACTCTTCAGCTCTTCTTCTACCTTTATCACCTCTTCCTCTTTCTCTAACCCTATTTCCCATTGTGTCCTCCATATCTTTTCCTAATTTACCTGGAACCTTGACATTATATGATGCCCCCACCATAACGGCACCAAGGGAAACAAGAAAGATACCATAATCGACTAGATTAGTTTTGATATAGCCATTAGTAACTACGTCCCAAATCAAAGTAAAGGGGATAACAATAGACATGACAAATCCCCCAGCTAAAGCAGAAATAAGAAGGGCGAGAAGTTTAGTACTATTCTCGCTGAAGATATTAGGGAAGGATCCTAGGTAAGTAAAGAAGTCTTTGAGCCATCCAAACTTAAAACCAATCTTCATAATAATAAGAAAATGAAAAAAGAGGAACTAAGTCCTCTCAATATCTAAAGTCTCTATATGACTTATAAAAGTAGTAATATCCAGGTCCACCATTTAATGTAGGCCTGACATCTACCCTTACCACTAACTGACCCTCCTTTAACTCAGGGAGATCAATTATATCCATCCACCTATATCTAATTCTATCTGGGTCTCGTTTCAAGTCAAGCCCACAACCAATACCTTCAATTCTTGCTTTCCCTGGCTCAATCCAATTAAGCATCATAGGGGCAGAATCACCTCTTTTTTTAGACTCAATATACTCATCCCAGATAAACCAGTCCCCTTGTTTTATTTGTTCAAAGGGTACTAGTGATAAGTGATCATTACCTAGTCCTGGAAATCCCAGTTTCAGTTCATTCAATCTCTTAATCATTTCTCTGGTTTGTTCTGGCCAATCATATTTGTGGCCTCTCTGTCTTTCAATCTTTATTATGATGTCAGTATTAATCATAAGGCTTTTCTAAGTGCTCCTGGATTTTTCTTTTCAATAACCTCATCCCAATAGACTTCCATCAGAAATTTTAGTGACTGATAAGAAAGATCTTGTGGAACCTCAGGAGACCAGTAGATAATTAGATCAATAATTTTTTCTTTATATTTTCTAAATCCTCTAATAAAGACCTCATCAGGTGAGAGTGGAAGCCCTGTTGTTTTGTTTAGGATTTTAATAGTCCCTCTCTCAACCTGATTAGCCTTTTCTTTTTCTTCGTTTAGATATAAACATAATCTATCCGTAAGAGCCCGAGTATAGGTTGGTGAATATGGTCCTTGATTTCTATTCTCTTCTATCAACTTACCATTATTCCACGCACTTATCTTATGCTCTTTTTCTTTCTGGATATTCTTATTATGTCTCTCTAATCGTCTCTCTTTACTTTTCTTGCTCTTGGACATAACTATTAAGATAATCTCTAAGCCTCTTTATGGTATCTTTACATTCATCGGTTCTAACTTTAGGGGAAATCAAGTCAATAATTCCCTGAAACCAATTCTTTCTTGGATCTTCTTGGGGTATATCATTGACAAGTTCCACTAAGATTTTTCGATATAATCTTAAGACATGCATATAAGTTGCTCGATATCTACTCAGATAAGGATCTCTAGACTTCTCGCAAGCCTCTTCTACTGTTAGCCTGTAATAAATTATATTTCTGAGTTTGGCATTAGCAAATCTAATCCTATCTTCTAGTCCTATCACGGTGCAATTGTTGTTTTAAAAACTAACTCAACTACTTTGAGTATGTCATGATCTGGTTTGATTTTAGGCCAAGCATTCTTTAAGCCAGTAAGAAATGCCATAAATTTTTCTGAACCATCTTTATACTGATCTAGAAGGCTGCTAATTGCTTCAACAGTCTCAGCATCGAAGTAGACCGTGCTAATATTGCTAAAATATCTCTTCCAAACACCTAGATGAAATCCCCACATTGAATTTCTGGATTTTTTCAAGGTTAGAGTAGAGGAGAGAATACTGTATGCACGATAAGAATCAAAGTTTATAATAGTCTGTGGCTGACACTCCTTGACCCACTGATAAATAGCTCTAACGTCCTCATCAATGGCTGGTGATATCTCTCCATCTTCCAGTCTATTGAAAATTTGTGTAGTATTCTTTCTCTCCCCATCATCATCCTTATTAAATTCGATGGGTTCAGCACCTTGCCAATCAAACTCCAGAGTAATTGTTGAACCTATAAAGTTCTTAATATTCTCAACAAAAGAATTTATGTTCTCTTTATCAATAGTTACTTTTACTCTTCCTTTAAGATACATAATTTAAACTTATTATTTTTCTCGTTTATAAAATAGTTTATACAATTTTCATTTTCAACATCGATATTTACTACTCTATCATATTTAAGGAAATCAAGGCCTGAAGGATAAGAACAGTGTCCATGGATGCTAAAAATATTTTGAGTCTTATAAGAGTCTGAGAATGCTTTATCTATTCGATCTACATTTTTATTTGAATAGATTACACTTCCTATATACTTCGGGCTTAGTTGTTCAAGCCACCTCAGACCACTATGGGTACAGATATAAGTACAATCCCCTCTAGAATAAATAACAAAATCCTTAAGAATTTTATTAAGTTTGTCAAGCATTTCATGAGCTTCAAATGGTAAGAGATCTTTAAACTCTTTAGCAGTTGTTTCCAAAAATTCATCTGGTATCTCTTCAAGTAAGATCTCAGATACAACTTTTCTTCCTCTCGACTTAAAAAGTAAGTATCCAAGATATTTTCTAAGTCTTAGCTCATGATTACCCTCTAAAAAAACAATATCATCTTCCGAGTAACTTAATATCTGATCTATGATTTTTCTACTTCCTCCAACTTCTGGACCATCAATATAATCACCAACAAAAACAGTTAGGCTATAATCTTCTGGGCTCGGTACTTCATCATTAAGGATCCTATAGTGTGAATGAATGTCAGATACATGTAAAACACTTCCATCTATAGGAATTCTTCTTTCTTTTAATTCATATTTCCAATATCTCTCTAAGTCTGAATATTGATTAACCTTCTTGATTTTTGGAATATCTTTGATCTCCTCATTAAACTTATTGATTTGATCCATAATCTGCTCTTTCCTAGGGATTGAGTATTTCTGGTTACAATATTTTCTGTATTTTGAGAGATAATCAGATGGAGTTGATTCAATATGGTAAAAGACTGTATATCCAAACACTTCCGCTAGTTCTTCAAGAATTGTGGTAGATTCTTGACCCATATCCACAACAACAAGACATCCCGTTGCTAATCTTGTACAGAGTGATTTGATAAAGACTTTATAGACTAAGTCATCAAAGGATTTAGTAAGAAATTCCCTTTGCCCTCTAAATTCAGGTCTATAAAATAAACTCCTGGCAGATTCAATATTCAGATAAAAATTCTGAAGATTCTCCTTTCTAGCCCATCCTGTTTTCTTTTTTTCAACTAAGCCCTTCACAATAACAAGGCTTCGCACTACTCAGGGAGACTATATTGCTGATATTTTGAAATATTGGGAAGTGTTAAGAGACCTTGAAGAATTGTTAGAACGTTAGTGAGTCGCCCTGGATAAAGAGGGATACCCTTTCTCTGGCAAATCATGTTAACCAGAGGATAATTCTTATATTCTTCCGGACATCTAACAACCATCTTACCAGAATTTGCCAGATAACCAAAAGCAAATATTGGAAAAGTAGCTTCTGATTTCTTTAGGAAGTTACAAAAAATTCCATCAGCCTGTTCACAAAAATCAATTGTGGCTGAAATTTTATTAACAGCATCGGGGTTGTTAAGCTCCAATACGGGATTTATAGGCGGGTTGGCAGGCTTACAAGTTAGAACTGCAAATTTCATATTCTTGTACATTATTAGGCCATTACCAGAGTTAGGATCACAAATACTAGCTAATCCTTGAGCAAATTTACCCTGCCAATCATAAGCTCCACTAGGCTCATAAGAATCAGAACCAACAAGAGCTATCTTTATGAACCCGGCGGCCTCAGGACCAGGACCTTCACCGGGAAAATACTGAATTACATTATCGCTGAGTTGTATCATAGTAAAGAATAAAAAAGAGAAGAGCGGGATTAATCACTCTTCTTATTGTTTTGTTTTTAGTACCAAGTAAATTTTTTAAGTCTTGGTCCGTATGTTTTTCTAATTTGTTTCAGATCACCTCGTCTCATTAGTAAGACAAAATCTACATAATCAGATGTTCCCCATTTAAGAAGATACTGATTAAACTGACAACTCATTGACTCTGTCTGCTTCTTATAACTCTCATAGGTATCAATAACTAAGATGTCACGTTTCTTCTCAACGGCAGTAAGCGCATCATGCTGAGCCTCCTCAAAAGAATAACCCCCACTAAAATCAAGAATAGGGAGAAATTCTGTCGTGCTAAAACGACTCTTGACGTAAGCCTGAATAAATCTATAAACAATCTTAGCTACCTTGTTAACCTCCTCAGTAGCAGAGTCACTAACAGCTGCCATAGTTTCTGATTTTCTAATAATACCTCCTCTAATTGGGAAAGTAATAATTGCAGAGTTCTTACCAATAAGATCAACATTTATACCGCTAGGGGAAGTAGAATCATTAAGTAACATCCCCTTAAGACTCGAGAAATGATCACTAACCAAAGTAGACTCTGATTCTACCGTCATATTAAATTTCTGATCAGTGACATTAATTTCTGTAATAATCTTTACCATATTATAATTTGTTTTACTTACTAATAATAAAGATTTAACGGGACTAAGACTGCGTTTTTATCAACTTAGAAAGGTCATTAGTAAAAATCAGAGGAACTTCAACATGAGGAGTTAAGCCCTTCATTTCAACTGCCATCTCCCTAAAATTTTTCATTTGAACAGACTCTTTCTGAAGATCCCTAAGTCTAAGAACTTTAATACCATGAGCTTCCATTAAGTATCTATCACGAAGATCATCAGGATCCTTAGTTTGAGAATCGTGATAATCTGAATCCAACTCAATAGCAAGATCTAAATTAGGAAAATAGTAATCCAAAATATAATAGAGCCGTTTTTGATCAGGCAGTCTATACACATTTTGAACAGGTACTGGAAATTCTCGGTAAACAACTAGGGGGTCAAAATAGCCAATATTAATAATGGCATCCATGATCTTAGCCTGCTGTGATCTGTATCTTAATTGTTTCTTCCTTGTGTATCTCTTCACACTCGTCGAATTAGGATACACAATAGACTTAAAATTAGCCAACTTTCCCGACTTATTAACCAGATAAATAGGGTAAGGTTGAAGAGGTATGTCAGGAAAAAAGAAATACTCTATCTTATCTATCATACGAAAATTAAAATCCCCTACCTCTGATATTAGCGATAGGGGACTGAAAACTTAGGGCCACTCACCCAGAGGCTTACCAAAACTAGACTCATAACCTTTAAATGCGGGATTTGAATCAGTAGCTTCGCCTGTCACTGCATCAACCCAAATCTGTTGCTTGGTATTACCAAACACATACTGGGGATTACAATCAACGGGGCCAACGGGTTTGTAGAGAGTGCAATGCTTGGAATGAGGCTTGGGGAGATTAACCTTAGTGGTAACCTCATAGGCCTCTTTATAAGTCAGTTTAATGTCTTCCTCATTCAGAATAACAGCTTCGACATAGAATCCATGAACTGAATCAACCAATGACTCACCCTTTTCGTGGGTAATCTTATAAACCATGGTATCGTAGGTAGTTTCACTGCATTGAATAACTGTCTGAAAAACGTTGAGTACAGATTCAACAGAACCATCACAACCCTCAGAATCAAACCAATCATTCAAAACAAGATCAGTCTCAAACCAACGATAATCCTTAGCATGGTTAAGATACATAAACTCACGGTCCATAGAAATAGCCTGCTCTACAGTAAGAGGGGCAACTGCTGTGGCCTGAGTTTCCTGCTCTTGCGATTCTTGATTACCCTTACAGCCAGCACAAGAAATAATGGCCAAGCTGCAAACCAAAACAAATAAATTTTTAATCATTTTAAATTTTTTAAATTGTTAAAAAGAGATGGAGAATCAGAACTTGTCTAATTCTCCATTCAAATTGTCTGTTAATCAAAACTAAGTTCTCTACTAATAAGATATTGACCGGTTTTGATCAGCATTTTACCTGTTTTAAAGTCTCTATCCAGTCCCATAATCCTCGCAACTGAATAAGACAGTTAATACATATTCTCTGATTTGTATAATCACTTGTAAAGGATAAATATTGTCTATTCGTCCTCTCAGCTTCCCAAGTAGGATTTTGTTTCAATATTAAATCCCAAGTGTCATAACAAAAGATATTCTTACCACATACCCCACATTGATGTTGACCGTAACCACCTTCAACTTGAATCTTATCACTATGATTAATGAAAGAATTCAATAAATGAAGCATATACCTATTATACTGTCTAGTACTATAAGCTCGGGTTAAGATCCCAATTTCAATAGAGTCTGGTTGTAAGAATCCTTCCAGAAAACCTCTTTGCTCTCTACTCTTATTAATGATTCCAGGTAATTCTCTATCACCAATATTCTCTGGAAAATAATAAGAATAAATCATATCGTAATCCTCCTTTCCAATATTCTCCTGAGACAAGAACTTCTTCAAGTCATCAGGATTCTCACAACACGCAAGGAGTTTTTCTTTTATACTCCTTATATACTCTGCACTAAGCATACCCCTTTATGAGAAGTAGACGGAATTAGGAAGAGTTACCTTTGTTTCTTGTTGTATTTCTCCAATAACTACATTAGTGTCTGGTTTGAAAAATACAATACTAGAATTTTCTTTATCCTTTTTCATACAACATTAAATATTTGTTTTAAGTCGTTTATAAGGTTTTGACGCTCTTCTGCTGTATATTTCATTAAGTCAAACTCACTGCCCACCTCTTCCAAAGCAAGTGGTATATAACGATAAGAGAAAGGACCAGTAACACTATCCGTACTCTTACCACCTTCTATAATTTTAATGTAATCCTTAGCTCTCTGAGTAGTACTAATCTTTTTTTCCTTACAGGCATACACATACGTACAATCTTTCCTAATACTCCAGATCGTTGAGGCTCTATCACCTGCCAACAAATAAGGTCTATATTCTGAATTCTTAAATATTTCTGAACCAAGAACAGATAGTAAGACCCAGACATTAGATCTATAGTTACTTGATATTAATTCTGGAACTCTATCTACCGAATGACCATAAAAATAATCTCTAGCTACTGCCTTTACAATATTATCTAAGTTGTCTGAATCAACTTTAAAATACTCCTTCTCTCTTACACCGGTTATTACACTTTGGGGTAAGTTAATAAGAACGTCAGAACACTTAATACCCTCTATATCACGAGAAGGGTCAAAAAGAGCCATCAAGAAATCATCCATAGTGTAAGAATCCTTAATCTTCTCAATCCGATCTCTGATTTGTACTCCCCCTGTTGATGAATTTAGATTTAGTAATAACTTACCTCCACTAACACAAAAAGACCTGGGAATAAAATATCTTAATTTTTTAGGATCAGATTCAAAGTTTAAATCTAGATAAAACTCTCTTAACCTACTATTAACGTTTCCAAAAGTTTGAGTTGATAGGAATTCACCAATATTACCCAGATATAAAAATTCTTCACCTTTTCTGGTAATATAAGAACACCCGGGCTTCCACTTACTAGTCATTCTATCTACACACTTAGCATTGCCTGCACTAACGGCAGCCCTGTATAAACTATTTTTACTGTCCTCTAATACTACACTAGAGAAATGCCCAAGTAGACATCTAGGAATGACTCTTCCTGTGCTCCCGCTATCAGCAATACAATAAGTCCCAGGCAGAGTTAGGTTGTTAATATTCTTAACCTTATTCAGAAGATTAAGAAAATCACTCATAAAAATATAACTGGATACTTTAAAACCAGGAATACCAACAGTCTCCTCTAAAGCCTTGGAAGAAATAGTTATTGGAATAAATTTATAACCATACCAATTAATATCATCAGCACAAATTTCAACAGTAAAATTACCATTGGGAATAACGTACTGAACTATCTTATCTTCCTTCCAATTATCCTCCCTTAAAATACCAAGAAAACTAGCCATGTTTTCCAATAAAGTTTGTTTTCTTTGAGTGGTATCCTTCTGGCCTATAAAATAAGCCCGAGGAGGAGCAGGGAGACTGTCCTTATAACTCTTCAATAAGTATACTATTAACTTTTCTTGTATAACCATATCAATAGTAAGGATCCTAAGGGCTGGGAAAAGAAAAAAAAGAAAGGGAGTTGGTTAGTCTCCCTCTACTACTACCCTGCCAACTTTTCTGGGCCTTTGTTGTACCACCCGGAATTTTGATTTGCTCTTCTCAATCACCGGCACAATAATATGACGGTGCTTGTTGTTGTTTGGCAAAGTCGTAGCTCCTCCTTCGATATAATTTATTACTCTGCGCCACATCTTAAGACGTTTAGTCATCTTTACAAAACTTGACGTAGATGTTGGCAACAAAGACACAATATCCTTGTTGAAACGAAAACTTGTCATAATCGCATTATAGAACTGACTATAAAAGTCATCTATATTCTCAATGTTGTTTTCACCAGACAGTATCCTAAAAATTTCCTGTCTGAATAACAAATCTGCTTCATATGGACCAGCAGTTAGAGGATCAATCGTTATTTCGCTAAGTTTCTGATCAGAACCACGGAATCTCCTGAATCCTCCTTCATTATTATTCACTACATATTTTTCATCTCTCCTTCCACCGGAGATCACCCTAGTAATGCTCTGATCTCCCCTCAGACTACTATTATTATTACGCGCACTGCTATTTTCGTCCCTCATATCAATGTTGTTGTTTTCTTTTACAAATAAAATATCATCAGTTATACTTTTAACTCTACTCATGTGTTTAAATATAAGTTCGTAAAAACTTTTATTATACTCCTCTAATGAAATAGTACTAAGGGGCTACTTTTCCTCTGACGAAGTTTTTCGCAATCCTTTTCCTATCTCTTCGATTCGCCCAGATTTTAGCTTCGAGATCTTTAGCTCTATTAGTCTAATAAACCACTTAGAGGTATCTGGGATATTATTATTAGTCATTTATAAGGGTTTTAAGGGGTTTTTAATTCTCGAGGTAAATAGAACAAGAGAGATTGATAATCTTCCTCACTATGGTTTGATTTGAACTCCCTTAATAACGCTAATCTCCTAACTTCATTAGACTCCTCGCGTATTTCCTTTACCATACTTAATAATTCTTTACTAGGCGACTTAGGGCTATTCTTCATAAACCAATTTCTATAGTCAGACTCATTACAACTATACCTCTTGAAAATTATGTCACGCTGTTCTGAAAAGGAATGACCACGTAATTCTTCACCAAATAGTCTAGAACGAAGAAGACAAAACTTTTTACTCTCCATAGAATAAAAAGAATCGATGACAAAATTAATCAGAAAATAATCAGGAGGATTAAGATCTAATGAAGACAAAGGTAAGGAATATTTGGTTGATTCACGTAGCTTATCTAAAGTATCATTGAACTTGAAAAACTCAATTACAACTTCACAATCAATAAACCACTCTGAACCATAAATACAAAATAATTTCAAATATTCCTTTACTCTTGCTTCATCATCTAAATTACCACCATCATATAACTTAAGTACCCTGACCCCTGGCTGATAAGAACGATATGATGTGTAGCGCTTAATCCAATTGTCTGAGTAACCAAATTTTAATATTGACTTAGGTAATCCATTATCATCCAAATAAGCAGCCTTAATCAGGTATAACATCTTCTTTTAAACCTAAAATCTCAAAGCCATTTTTCTTTCGCTCAGAAATATAAACTCTCTTAAGAATATACCACTCACTAAGATCCGTAGCTTTTGGCGTTTTGTTATAATTTAAATTTTTATAAATTTCTCTCAGTGCCTCTTTAATATCTTCTTTTGAGTATCTTTCGCCAACCTCAAAAGTTTCAAGAATTCTAGTTTTAAGGCTAACAGTACCATCAACAGTATGAAGCTTTATCCACTCTTTCTTAAGTTCAGACTCGTGATAAGAATTGGCCCTTATTCTGTCCGGCCCTAGGAGCGTATAGTAATCCTTATACTTACCAGGGATTAGGTTGAATAACTTCTTGATATCTTCTGGGGTAATATCCTCCTTTTCACCAAATTCAACAAGACATTTCAATTTCTGAGAGACATTTTTAATACTGTTAAATTCTCTAGCAAACTCAATCACCTCTTCTTTTGTACTCTGAAAATCTTCTTTCTTTAATGCACTGAAAACGTTGAATCGATCTGCATAATCTATTTGCTGAATATCAAATGCTCTTTGTTCTGCCACTAAGACGAGATTATTAAACTGTGGTAGGAGATCATTCCCTGCATGTTTATTGACGCCTATATAATCTTTTCTATAGTGTTTAATCAAATTAGCATCAAGGAACTTGTCTGCAAGGTCGTGCTTTTTTAAACCACCTGTTACTTCGTTATAAATTTCCAATAAACTATTTGTTTTTCTAACTTTCTCTGTCAGCCAAGCATCAAACTCCTCTCTGGGAATCTTATAATCATCCTTAATAGTTCTTACAAATAAACTTGCCTCGTCTCGCCATAAATTTTCAGTAAGTCTTTGTCTACCAAGAATCTGTTCAAGATCCATACTAATATCAACTGCCAAACACTCAATATTAGCATCACTAAAGATAAAAGTTCTAGCACAAGTTGAATAAAAATCTGCTCCGAGATAGACAGTTCTAGTGCAGAGAGTAAACATTTTGTGTCGTTCTCCCTTCTTAGGTATCGAACCTATTACAGGCATTTTTGATGGAACCCTTGGGATATTATACTCATTCTTATGCTCCTTCTTTAAGACTTGATTAAATGCTGCTCTCACTTTTTTCTCATTCTCGGCAGTCTTAGCACATAAGACATTACACTGATCAATGTGAAGAAAATTTGTTCGTATAACCTGGCAAACAGCTGATACAGAATTCATAAAGATAACTGCCTCTGTTGATTCTATAAATCCGCCGGTTTTAGCATCTAATCTTGTATCAAATTTACCTTTAAGATAGGACTGAACAACTGACTCTGCCTCTTCATTCAAGGATCTAACAAATTTGACATTCAGCATCGGATTAATTACCCTGCCAGGATCAGCAGTTTTCCAATCTAATTCGAAATATGGCAGATCTTTAAATTCATCAAGCTTCTCCAAATATACATCCAACATTGGAGTAGCAGATACAAAACAAATTTTTTGAAGATCCTGAAGATGATAGAGTAACTCTAATTCTGTACCTGCTTTAAATCTGGAATCGATAAAAATTGACTGAAATTCATCGATAACTACTTGAAAATCATATAGAAAGCCTCGATCCTTTAATACTTCCTTTACCAGTTTAAAGGAGTCATAGGTAACGAGAATTTTTGGAATTTTACCTGTTATCAAGCAATTGTTCAGATAATTATTAAGATTATCCTTAAAATCTTCTGCTCTTTTTTTGAATAACTCAAGATTTTGAGCTCTTTCAATTTTATTACAAGCTCTAAGATCATCAACAGAAAGATCTAGCTCATAATCAACAACCTCTTCAAAGTCGTTTCTAGCATAGTAAACCTCACCTGGATGTTGATCTTCTTTGTTTTCTAATAAAAATCTTCTTGGAGATCCTAACACTAGGGGTTGATTATTAGTTAGGCAGTATTCAGTAAATCCACACCCTGTTAGAACCTTGTTAAGAATGTGTGGAAATGAAAAATTACTTAACTTATAATCTTCCCAATCACTTAAGTACCTAATTCCTTCTGGTACAATGATTCTCTCTTTTTTCATACTATATAAATTTAGCTTAAAATTTCTGCAGTTGGGAGTATTTCCCACATGTCAGGATTTAGGTTGAATTTATCAGTATTTTTTGTCATTTTTGAGATAATTTTTCCGTTATCCCTTATATACTACATAAATTTTAAAAAAATGACAAATTTTAATTTTACTAATTTTAATATAAAATCTTTAAAAACAAGCCCTATTCTATACTATCTCATTGTCTTATTCTGCCCTGTCGCCCTAAAGTGCGCCATGTCATCATAAGATTCGCCAAGTATAGAATAGCCCACCACACCAAATTTCCTTTGGAAATATAGAGATTTTATTGATATAATTTACCTCAGTTGGAGCGATAGCGCCAATTGAGTGAGACGGGTGGTGTGGAGGGCTAATTCTTTTAGAATTAGGGCTCCCGTCTCAACTTTTAATTTAATCCTTCATTTCACTCCTTTAATCAGTCGTTTCATTCCAGAGTTATGTCTTCGGGGAAACGCTCCTAACTCCTGCCTTTAAGCAAGTCAGGTTTGTTTATTTTTCCCGAGATTACAAAACCAAAGATTCCGCGCCGAACTTTCGTCCCACTAGAAACTCAAAGACCCTAATACAGAGTCCGGTTAAAAATGAAAAGTAGCGATCTTCACAGACCACTACTTTCCTCACAATAAGTAAAGCTAAAACAAATGTAAAATCAATTTAATTTATCTATAATTTTATCTATCAATCCAAATTCTCCATATTTTCCAGGTAGCGCATCATCTGCCCTAACCCAGCAATCCCTTTGACAATCTTTCTCTACTTCCTCAAAAGGTTTACCACTAGATTCACTAAGAATTCTAAGCAATTCGTTATTCAGCTGTTCTGTTTCATCTGCCATAATTCTAAGGTCAGGATAAGTTATGCGTTCTGCCCCGGTACTAGCAGAGTGAACCATAATTCTGCTATGTGGTAATGCGCTTCTATATCCTCGTGTACCTCCTTGCATTAATATACTGCCCATACTAGCGGCCAGCCCAAGGCAAGTTGTATTAATTACACAATCTTTTTTAATAAGCTCCATAGTATCATAAAGTGCCATCCCTGAGTATACTTCACCCCCAGGGCTCATGATATAAACTGTTATTGGGGCGGTTGGATTTACTGCGTGAAGATATACAAGCTGACTGAGGGCAATACAACAAACATCTGAATTAATCTCATCTCCGAGAAACATAATTCTATTATCCATCAGCTCAGAAAATACATCAACTTGAACCATGCGATCTTTACTCTCTCTTGTGATATAAGGAGTAATCACACTCTTCTTCGCATAATCATCAAGAGCAGACATACCATAAGGATGTTCTGCTTTATAAAAATCTCTAAATCCCATAAAATTTAATTTGTTTAATGTCAATAATAAGGATTTTGCTGGAATTCTCAGGTAAATTCCTTACCTATATATGGATAATATTAGAGGTTTATTATTTTGTGGTGATATTCATGGTGAATTGAATTACTTAGTAAATGTGATTTTAAAGGCCCGTAATAAGATATCGGAGTCTGATATTATTATTTGTGGGGACTTTGGTGTAGGATTTGGTGGCCCTAATAGTCTTGATGTTTTGTATGATAAGATAAAGAAAACCTTAGAAGAGAATAATCTTAATATCTATGCTATTAGAGGGAACCATGATGACCCAGCTTATTTTGATGGAACTCATACTTATGATCGACTTAAACTTTTGAAAGATCATGAAGTTGTTGAGATCTGTGGAAAAAAGATTTATCCAATAGGTGGTGGTGTTAGTGTTGATATAGATTTTCCTGATGCTATTAAGGGGAGAAGTAGAAGAGAATATAATAACTACTTAATCTCTTTAGGGTCAAGTAAAAGAATTTGGTGGCCTGATGAAGAGATTTTAAAGAAGACATCAGATCTTCCAATTAAAGTAGATATTATTATATCTCATGAAGCCCCGTTATCTTTTGATCCACCACTTATTAGAGGATCGCAAGTTCAGTATGAGACGTATAAGAAAATACTTGATGATAGAAACTACTTAGATTTTGTATTAAGAGAGGTTAGATCTTCTTGGTGGTTCTATGGTCATTATCATCATTCTTATTGCGGTCATAGTGGAGAAACTAATTATAGGTGTTTAGGTATTAATGAACTTTTCCAATTAAGCAATTAGTTTAGAAAAATACAAACTGGGGTTCTTAGTGGCCCCCAATTCTAATTAATAAATAACTAACGGAAATGTCCAATGAGTCAATGCAGAAGAAGGTTTTAACTAATGAGAAGAATATAAAGAGCTTAGTTAATACAACTGAGAAAACTAATAATCGACTTAATAAACTTAGTGACGAGAATAAAAGATTAAAGAAAGAGATCTGGAGATTACATAAAATTCTTAGCCGACTCGACCCTGAAGCTGCAGGAAGTATCTAAAAACACGGGATTACCTTACTTATAAAAGAGTATGTGTAATCCTTTTATTTTATTATGATTTTAGTTAATGTTGTTAATGTACAAGCAAAAGGATCAAATCGAATTTTAGCTTTATCTTTTGCTTTCAATCAAAATAATATGCTATTGAAAGACATAAGAGTTAATAAAAGACTTTTTTTACTAAAACCACCAAGAACTTTACACGAAATACTGCAAATGGAGACAGCAGTATCATATCAAAGAGTATGTTTTAATAGACTTTGTGTAGATTGGTCCCCTTATAAACTAATATCTACTCAACAAATAGTTAAAAAGATAAGTCGAGGTACCGTCGACCCAATATCAAGAGAAAACTATCAAACCCTAACCTTTAGTGCCTCTTATGATATGGTAATTAACATGGGGAGACCTGTTTATAGTCTTACTAAGGGAAGATTACCAGAGTTTATTTTTACTGATGAGTTTGACCAAGAGATAGCAAGAAGATTTATATTCGTTAATTCAGTTCTAGTTGACCTGAAGAAACTTGAGAATAATGTCTCTTATAGATATAATCTCATTAAAATAATGAAAGATACAATATGATTTTAGTTAAGACAAGATCGCTTGGCGTGTGGGGTGGTAACAATTATTGTGATAGAGTAACTTTTATTTTTAATCAGAGAAAAACGAAAATAAGATCTGTTAATATAAATATGGAAAGAAATTCAATAGATTTTCCAGATACCATAGAGAAACTATTTAATAAAGGTAAAAAATATGAAGATATAAATATTTCTGAGGTGAGGATTTCTTTTAATGAAATTGCTTTATTCCATGGGCCTAAAGTGATAAGTATGAAGCAGATCTTAATGGGATTGTTAAAATACGATGCTAGGATCTTGACAAGAAGTGATTACGAAAAGTATCTAACGTTCTCTAGGTCAATGAAGTGTAGAAAGGAAAAAGAGGAAATGATAAGCTTACTTCCTAAATATATTTTTACTGATGAGTTTGATCAAGAGATAGCGAGAAGATTTATATATTTCAATAGTCGTTTAGTATCTTTCAAGAATTTTCAGAGGATATTTTTAGAGTGGGTTGGAGTAAGTATCAAGTAGCAATTAAATGGTGTACCGCCCAAGACTCAAAGTTATTAAAATGTTTATACTAAAGTCAGATGATATTTGTCTTCTTTCGTGTAACAAGAAGATTACTTTTAGGTATATAATGTCTAATCGATTGAGACAACTAGCCCTTAGTGTTAGTCCAAATTTTTTTGACCAAGTTAATAGTGAGAATCTGATTAAATTGGCTGAAAAAGCAAAGGACTATTCATTGTCTAAGGAAAGTACTACTTTTTCTATTAAATTTCACCATTCTTTGTTGGGATATAAAGTATTTTCTATAACTTCTTTTTTAGATATAATAGCCCGAACAGATTTGATTACTAGGGGAAGTCTTATAAATACTCAACTTGATGGTAAACTTAATGATAGATTTTTATCAATAGACAAATTTTCATATATGATCGGGTCTGAAATTATTACAAACTATTTTAGCTTTAATGAAGAAGAGTTTATAATAGGACTTAATAATTATCTACAGTTCTCAAATCTCTTGAAGATAATGAAGTTTCCAGATCCCTCCTTCAAGCTTATGTCAGTCTGGGATAATATTATGTCCCTTTTTGTATCATCCTATATTTTTAAACAGGATATATTATGCGATGCTTCAAAAAACCAACCCAAAACTATTGTTTTATCCTAGAGGGGGTTAAATGTAATTATCTATTAACACAAAATATTAGCTCTCTAGTATATGGCTTAATGGGCGGATCTCCCCGACCTATAGTAGATAAACGTTTTAAAGATCCTGGATTCTTGAGTGAGATGGTAGAGGAGATAAGGAAAAGGAAATCAGAAGCAATCATTAAGAATGAAATACTTTTATCTATTTATTATAATGATCCTATTTTCACTTCCCTAAAGTTTTTGACACCAAGATTCCTAATTGAAAGAGTTTTAAGATTCAATTTAAATTATTTTGGTCACTTTTTTCCTTATGGATATGATGATAAACCAAGATCGCAGCTACATGCACTCCAATTCGAAAGTATTCCTGAGAGACAAGTGCGTGTTTTTACTAGTGACTTTGGTAATAAAATTGATGAGGAGTGTGATAGTATAATCAATGAATTTTTTGATTTTGATAGAATTACAAACCTATTAAAAAAAGATGTGGAGTCTTATCCTTCTTGGAATGATAGATACTCCCTTCTTATCATACAATCTTATGGGTATTATAAAAAGGGAGTTGAAGAATTTAAGTTAGTAACAAAGGACTGCGTAAAGATATGATGCTGTTTTTTAATACTGGCTTTGGATTTGTTAGATTCATTTCTAATGATGTTAAAAGACAATTATTATTACCTTCAATTCAGAACTATTTTGATAAAATAGGGAAATCTGATTTGGATTATCTTGACGGATTATTAAAAAGTTCAGATTATCTAACGAAGAAGGATAAAATAAAAAAATTCTTTGATTTTACCCAGAGCGCTATAGTAAAAGCTGGTTATGAAAGATACTACCCTTCTTATGAATTTTTTATAAGTCCTAATTCAAGAAAATATATAACTTTCAACAGTATCCTTGCGGATGTTGAGAATTTTTTAAAAAATAATCTTACCAGTAGTGACAGGGGCTCGTATGGAGCGAAATTCTTATCAATACCTGGGATAGATAGAACACTTTTCAGAACTTTTATTGAAACAAAAATAGCACTTTTTGAGAAGATGGTGGAACCTTCTTCTCCGCTTATTAATGTTCTGAAAAATAATATTGGAACGACTTATGAAGATCAATTTTGTGACCTCATAAAAAAAATTTACGATTGGGATAATATTTTTATAGTTATGGCTGATTCACATAGATATATCAAAATACATGGTGGTAACTCACTAAAAATGCTTATAGCGTCTTACTCAGCGAGATATATTCCTGGATATAATTTAATCGGCTAAGATCCTTACTATTGACATGATTAAGAAATTTAATATCGTTAATGATCCGTTTATTGGTACTAGAGAATTAGAAGATCTAGATGGATGTGGATTGATTAAAGTATCCAGTGAGTATGATCTATTCTCTAAAGAGTTTATTGAGAGAATTTCTCAGTATATCAGATTTATTCAGTCAGACACGCCTATTGATTGGCCTGATAAGATGGATAAGGAGCCTGAGTTTCTTATTATATTCTCTTCTAATTACACATCTTATGCCTATAAAGTTACTTTTAATTTGGTGGGTAAGATTATTTCTGAGAATCTATATAAAATATCATTCTATCCCTCAACCAAATTTGAATCTCTTATAGCGGTAAGATTAGGGGAGATACAGGCCAAAGAGTCTATATCCCAACATATAATTACAGAAAAGAGATTTAGGGAGTTGGAAAATATGATTCCAAAGACTCCTTATCAGACTTGTATTATAAAAGAAATCGAAGAATTTAGATCAATAATGCAAGAGATAGGAGAGAATAAGCTTCTTGTTCCGGAAGAAATAAATCTAGATACCTCCCTCGAAACTGGTATTAGTGAAAGTTCCAGAGAGGAGGCTAAAGAATTTCTGAAAAAAGAGTTAGGGCCAGATCAATATAACTCACCGATCTTCATTGCTTACGCTAACTTTTTCTTATTGGCGAGAAGAGGAATTGCTTCTTTGATCTGTCCCGTTAAAGAGGAGAGGAGAGATGTTATGCGTCTTGTCTGGAAGGCCATCAAAGGATGTGGTTATGACTATAAATCTCAAATTATAGCTACTAATGATTGTGGTGATAATGCAGCTAAAGTAAAACTTATAAAAATCCACTAAAAAAGTAGCCAGACCCTTAAAAGTGGTAAAAGTTTTAAAGATATATGGAAAGATCACAAAGCAAAGAACTATCAAATATTCTGAAATTTGGATCAGAATATGCGAGACGAAGTAATGTTAAAGTCATTACTGTAGCAAACTTTATTGCTTCTTCCTTCGTTATGACAAAAGAAGGATTACTTAAGAGTGGGGGTTTGTTATCTAAGATCTATTTTGAGTATTTAACGCCAAAACAGAGAATTGAGATCTTACAGGCTATTGATGTTGAGCTTGTTAAGGAGAAGGAAATGACTGAGCTTAGACTGGATAAAAATATTCAAGAGGGTCTTATGGGTCCCAATGATCCTATACCTTTTAGTCCAGTTCTTGATGTCATCTATGAAGAGGCTACGGATTTAGTTTCGAAACATTACCCAAAATTTAATGGTTTATTATTTCCCGAGGTTTTACTTTACTCCTGTTTACTTCATAAGGAACTTGATGTTATTCCCGGGATCTTAGACGTAACGGGTGAAGATTTTGCTGAAGTTGTTAAGAAATTTATCGACGAGGAGTATGAAGAACTAGTCAAGACTTTAGGAGGTACTCTTGATAAAATGAGCAATTGGCTGGACTCTATACCAAGCCCTGATGATCCCCACTTTGCTGATAAAATTATATCAACTATCACTGATTTCGAGGAGTTCATGAAAAAGAGAGCTGAGAAAAAAAGTGATGAGGAGGGTGAATTGAAAGAGAAAATTATTAGTTCTCCCTTCAGTGGAATTGATGAAAAAAATGAGGATGATAAAGCTTTTGAGAAGTTTGGAGAATCCAATGCTTTTTCAGGGACTGCTATCGATCCTAGTAGTAATACCCCTATCCTTGACTCTTTTGCAGTTGATTATACAAAACTAGCTGAGAAGAATAAGTTTGATCCTGTTATCGGAAGAGATGACATTGTAGATCAAATGATAGAGGTTCTAACTAAGAGGAAGAAAAATAATGTCATCCTAACGGGCGAGGCAGGTTGTGGAAAATCCGCTATTATTGAGAGACTAGCACAAAGAATTAGTAGAGATGAGGTACCTAAGAACTTAAGGGGAATACGTCTCTGTGCTCTCAACGTAAATGATCTTATAGCAGGAACACAATATCGCGGCCAATTTGAGGAAAGAATCCAGAAAATCATTAAAGAGCTTATCGAAAATAAAGGTAAGGTCATGATCTTTATTGACGAGATTCATAATATCGTTAATGCCGGTTCTAGTGGCTCTGGTGATATGGCTAATATTTTAAAACCATATCTTGCGCGTGGAGAATTTCAGTGTATAGGAGCAACTACGAGTGACGAATATCATAAATATATCGAGAAAGATGCAGCCTTGAAGAGAAGGTTTTCACAGATCGATATTATTGAACCCTCCAGAGCAGAGTGTATAAAGATTCTAAAGGGTGTTAATAGTTCCTATGAGAAATACCATAAAGTAAAATTCACCAAAGAAGTAATTGAACTTTGTGTTGATTGGAGCGAGAGGTATATTTCAGATAGACATCAACCAGACAAATCAATAGATGTTCTGGATTTGGCGGGATCTATAGTATCTTTGAGATCTTTAAGTCTTTGTTCGAAGGATAATCCTAATGCTGATCTTGAGGAGAAGTTAGAGAAGGTTATTCAAGACAAGATCGATGCTGTTACAGTAAAGATGGATTTTGAGGAGGGTGATCGATTGCAAAAAGAGGAACGAGCTCTTAAAGAAGAATTAGATAAACGAGAAAAAGCTCAAGCCAAGGAGACTAATAATAGAAAGAACTGGCTTGAAGTGACAAAGAGTGATGTTGCCCTGGCTGTTTCAAAACTTTCAAGAATACCAGTAGAAAAGATTATTCAGACTGATACTGAGAAAGTAGCTAAAATCAAGAAAGAGCTTGAAAAACAGGTAATAGGACAACAAGGAGCTATTGATACATTTATTCAGGCGATTCAGCTTAATGCGCTTGGACTTAGAAATCAAAGAAAACCAATTTGTAGCATTTTGGAAGTTGGTCCCTCTGGTGTTGGTAAAACTCTGATAGCTAAACAACTAGCTAAAAACTTTTTTGGATCAGAGAAGAATTTAGTAAAGATTGATTGTGGTGAACTTAAAGAATCCCACTCAATCTCTAAACTAATAGGTGCTCCTCCGGGATATGTTGGTTATGATAATGCTGGTGGAACATTACTTGAGCAAGTAAGGCGCCACAAAAATTCACTTGTCCTAATCGATGAAGTGGAGAAGATGCATGAGTCTATACTCGACCTGTTTCTTAATATGCTAGATGAAGGTAAAATAAAAATGGCTAATGGTGAAGAAGTAGATTTCACAAATACCATTATAATCTTTACCGGCAATATTGGAACTAAAGAACTAAAGAATACTATTAAGATCGGGTTTGGTAAGGAAGGCGAAGAAAATGATGAGGCTCAAAGAACGCAAGATATTGTTATGAAGAGCGTCAAGAGCTATTTCAGGCCGGAATTTCTGAACCGACTAAATAAGGTTATTGTTTTTAATCCGCTCGGAAAGAAAGAGCTGGAGAAGATATTTGTTCTGGAGCTCGATAAAATTAAGAAGCAGTTAAACAAGTCTAATATATCAATCAAGATCTCACCAAAGCTTAGAGATGTAATTATTGAGGCTTGTGATAAGACCTTTGGAGCTAGAGATCTTCAGAGAAAGATTATTGAGTATATTGTAGGTCCTATTAGTCTTAAAATGGTAGAAGATACTACTGTTAATAAGTTTAATACGGACTGGGATGAGGAAGAGAAAAAAGTTAAAGTAGTTGTTAATTAATACTTGGTTGGGTCTGGGAGTAAAATCCTGGACCTTCTCAAAAGGTAGTGGTCTGTGAAGATCGCTACTTTTCATTTTTAACCGGACTCTGTATTAAACCATTAAAACCTTACATATATAAATACCTATTTGTTTTTATTTATTACTTTAGAGGGAGCCGTTCGTGATGAATAGCTCTCTTTCTTCTTTCTCCTCAAAGCCTTATATATGTAACTGAAACGTAGTAAGTTATCTTCCAAGGGATTAGTAGGTTCCGATCCTGAGGAATGAGAAAAAGGAGCCTAACAACAACAAGTTATGGAAAAAACAAAAGAATTAAGATTTAGAGAGTCGGTTATCTCCATTTGGGAGAGGGCCGAGTCCCTTGGGGTAATAAAAATCATCCTGATAATAAAACAGGGATTGCCCCGAGTAGAGAAACTAAGGGCCGCTTGTGAGAAAGCAGGTAAGGACCAAAAAATACCATTCTTTCGGGAGAAGGAGTGGTTGGAGGGCGTTTGTAGCGCACACGATACATTATCTAAGCATTTCATTTACGGAAATGTTGAGATAAGTAAAGTATGTGATGCAGCTCGAGAAATCGAGCATTTCACAGAAGTATACATAAAAACTCCAAGTAAGATCTGGGCGATTTCCGAAACGTCCGCCTTTGATAAGGAGTTTTTGGGGAAAATCAAGGATTTACCTTGATTTTTCTTTATTTTTCTTTAAATTTTGGTTAAAAATAGGCCAAAAACTACCTTTAAAATCGTCTTAAAGCCTTATATATGAATAAATAAGAATAGTAAGAGAGATCAATAATAAAGATCTTTTAAGCATATTAGGTTCTTAGGTAATAGCAAGAATCGGTAGGCTAAGAGAAGTAAGTTGTTGGTCTAAAAGCGCATTAATGGAATTGTGGAGCTCTTAGGTGATAGCAAGAGTGTAGCAATGGGAGTTGGTGCGCTTTAAAATTTTTTTTCTGACAGTATGACACATCTTTATGTCATTTTGTCATTCTTTTTTCTTTGGTATAGTTTTTGCATTAGAGGTTAATAGAAAGGAGATAAAATATTATGATAGCATTTAATGATTTTATGTTTCCGACTTTCAAGGAGAGTGCGGTAACAGATGTAAGAGAGTGTGAGGAGAATTTTATTATTGAGGTTAGAGCTGTAGGAGTAACTAAAGATGAGCTAGAGATTAAAACTGAACGTGATTGTTTGCTAATTAAGTCTTCTGATAAGTTTGGCCCCTTCAAAGATAGGTTCAATCTCAGGTATACTTTGCCGGTTGATGTTGATCAAGAAGGTATTACAGCCAGTCTTGAGAATGGAATTTTGACAGTACTAGTTCCCAAAAAGCAGGGAACTGAGGCTAAACTAATTGAGGTAAAGTAAAAAAAAATTAAAGAGGGTAGCGTTTAAACTACTCTCTTTTTTTTATTTAGATTGGCCAGAGATCAATAACTTGGTCAATAATATAATCATTTCTCCTCAGAATTTCATCATCAGTCCAGTGTTCAATTTCATTTTCTTTAAAATACCAATTAATTTTAAATATAGATTGGTCATAAAGTTGATGTCTTTTCTCCTCAAACTTAGCATTTCTAATTTGGGAGTTGGCGGATGATGTAAGAATTGTTAGATTTCCGATCATATTCAGGAGTGGATTCTTGTCATTATTTTTTTGACACATAATATGATCAAGGGAGATGCTATCAGCCCCATAGATTCTTGGTTCCCCGATGACTCTGAATCTATCATTGATTCTTTGAAGTATGCACAGGGTCAGTCTTCTCATGGCATTATTCTTATAGACATCACTCTTTAATCCTTCTTTTCTTAGTTCTTCATCAGAGACGACGGACAGTTCTTTTCCTGGTCTTTTATATAGAAAATTTCTAACCTTATCGACTGGGTTTTTATATGAATCAGTATCTTCTGTTAGCGCAGTGCTAAGAACTTTCGCCAGGACTTTATTATCGTGCTGTGTTCTACCTACAGCATCTCGTCTTATAATATAGGCTTCACACAGTTTATATATAAGAACTTTGTCCTGCATTCCTAGTTCAAACTTACCATCAAATTTATCACTGAAAAGATCTACAAAGAGATCCTTTAAGGATTGTTTAGTATAGGTAGATTCCAGAAGATGTTTAGCTGGTTCGAGATTAAATGATTTCTCTTTCCAAGCTTTATCAAATAGATAATAGGAATATAATTTCTTTATAGTTCTTACTAAATCAACGCCAGGATCGTCAAGAAGGTTCATATAAACCTCTTTTGTTGTTTGATCTGAATACTTTTCATTATAGCTGTAGTAGAGAAAATCAGTAAAAAAGGAACTAAGCGTAAGCTCCTCATACTCAATTACTTCATCTATTAGCTTTGTTATTTCTTTAGACTCTTCAGGTGTTAAGTGATCCATAATAGCATTTCTAAATTTAGCTTGAATCACTTCGCCGCTTGTAGTACCTTTTTGTAGAGCGTTTTTATCAATGAAAAGTTCTATTGCTTGTCTTTCTGATTGACACTCTTCAAGAATCCACGTAAAGTTTCTCAATCCCTTCTCATAATACTTAGGGATTGATCTTTTAACCAATTTAGCTCTATTATAGTAATATTGGTAGACCTTTATTAGTGGAATCTCTTTAAGTTTTTCAAGATTTTCCTTATCATTTTGAACGATAAAATCTAATATCTCATCATCACTTTGACGATAAAGTTTTAATTTTCGTTCTCCCGATTCAGAATTAATAAGAAATTGCCTCTTTAGATCTCTTTGACAGTCATTATACTTGTCTTCTTTAATTAGTTCTGGAGAATTAAGAATAGCATTTCTTAAAGCAGCGCAAAGAATAAAAATATTAGTGGTTCTCTGCAATCCATCAACAATATAAGCTGATTGATAAGGATCCCCTAATCGACCTTCACCTCTAAACAAGGTTACTGTCTGGATATAATGCTCTGCCTGTTCTCCTCGTTCTGCTCTCTCAGAAGATCGAATAATATCGTCGAAGAGCCTCTTGTGTTGCATTCTCTGCCACGAATCTGGTCTTCTTTGATAATCGCCTACAATTAATTGTGCATTACCTTTAATAATACCGTCGAATAAGTTAATAATAGATTGACCAATCATGATGTTCTAATTTGAAATTTTTCAATGAATTCATTAAGTTCTCTAACATAAACTTCATCACCCCCTTTATAGATTACGGCCGGTAACCACTCTCTACTAGTAGGATCTTTCATGAAGCAAGTACCGATAACTTGATAAGCATTTTCGTGACTTAATCCTGTTTTTGGATTAGGACTCTTATCTTTAAATTCAACAATCAATCCTTTCTTGATCTCTTCCATACTATTTTTATTATAGCCCGGACCTCCTGAATCCGAGCATTATATTACCAATACAAATCTTACTTATAATATATGTTTTATTACTCATATCAATATTAAAGATTTAACGGGTTGAAAAAAGAAAAAAGAGACTATTCATCACGAACGGTCTCTTCTAACGAAATTATAATAATAAAACCACTAATATATATTAATAAAGATTCGAGGGGAATAAAAAAAATGAAAAGTAGCGATCTTCACAGACCACTACCTTTTGAAATAGCAACCGAAAAATTTACTTCACTAGTAAGGATTTGATAGGGATTTCATTTTCAAAGTAAAAAGGGAAACTACTTATCACAAGCAATTTCCCTCCCAAATATTCAAATAACTAAAATAACTAGCTAGCACTATCTATTATTAAGGAATTGAGATGATTTGTTTGGTATAAAATAAAAAAAAAGAAAAACTACCACTATGCAGCGATAGTTAGTAGATTAATACTTATTTTATACTGGTTATGTTAGGTCGAATAAATATAAATAAGAATAGTAATATTATGCCAGGCCTAACATTTTACAGAACTTATAACGGTCCTAACCAGCCTGTGGTTTCGTTTAAATAGATCTAATTGACCTACCAAACTACTTTTTATGTTTTATAAGCAAAAGATAGTTCTTCATACTTAAGCCGTCCTCGTATTTATTGCGCGTAAAGCTTAAGTATCTCCCAAATATTTCTACTTGGGAAGGAAGATCTATCTGTAAATATTTGTATTGTGTCTCTAATATAAATTCCAGGTTAATAAGAGTATTATGCCGGTTAGTAATGTTATCCCTGAGGAAACAATCTAACCGAAATTCCAGTTTAATAACAGGAATCTTTTTTGCATAATCTTCTTATTACATTATTAAAGAATTGGGGGGGATCTCAAATACCACTCAATTCTTGAGATCAACGTCGATAGGTTTTCCTTTCTTTATCTTCCTAACTACAGTGCCGGGAAGAACATCAAGGTGTAATCTAAATTTACCGACATAGATTTCAGCATCCTCTCGATAAGGGGGTTCGATCCTTTTTATTAGGTCCTGATATATAGGAGATTCAGGATCAGTAACCTTCAAAAAAGTTTCGGCAAAGAAGTCATTACTTTCAGCATCACCAATTGGAAACCTCTTACCTAAGTTCAAATCACTAGTCCAAAAGACATTATTATTGTCTTCTGTCATACCTAAGAAATAGAATTCATAACTATCTACTCCAGGTTTCTTAATAAGCGAAAAAATAGTCGCTGTACTTTCAAAAATACTATTCATATCAATAGTAAGGATTTAGTGCCCCCTCCAATGCCTAAATTATGAAATGAATTTAATAACTTACGGACATATTATTGATAAGAATAAGTTTAGATTAATAAAAAATGAACTAGCTATTAGTAATAAGCCCAGAGGTGGTCTTTGGTGTTGTCCGGTTGATAATGTAAGGTTTGATTGGAAATATTTCTGTGAGTTAGAGGATTTTAGAAGAGAGAGCTTAGGGACTTTTACTAAGTTCCATTTTAGTAAACCTAAAAATCTTCTAAAAATTAAAACAGCAAAAGATGTAGAACAATATACAGAGATACTTCTTCCGACGCCTGATCAAATTTGGCTTGATAGAAAGTATAAGACAATAAACTTTGAAAAACTAGCTCAAGATTATGATGGTATTTGGTTGACAGAAGAAGCCTATATTCTTAGTCAGCAAGAATTAAGGCCCTGGGAATCAGAAGAACATGAATTATTCTGTACTTGGGATTGTGAATGTCTACTTTTATTTAATTTAGATAATTTAGTAATAGATGAAACTGTTTATAGTGGAGGGTGAGAAATTAAGGTTCAAACCGCTCGAACTTCAAGAATTAGTTAACGAGGCCTACTATTATGTGGAAAAGAGAATAGTAGAACTTAAGGATCAAGGCAGAACTTATGTTACTTTAGATGGAGGAGGAACTTATACTTATGTCCTTTCTCTTAATTTTGCGGCAGACGAGGTGCCGGGATTTATAAATCATAGACCACCATTATTAGAAGAAAAAGAGAATTTTAGATTGTCCTACGGAATTGCCAGACTTTTGAGAATGGCTGATGGACTTAAGAGACTGGATATTAGAGAAAGAGTCGGTAAACAACAGGTAGTAGAAAAACTAAGGCCCGACTCAATGATCTATAAAATTAATCTACTCTATGGTGATCAAAGGGGAGTAGGAAGGTTAAGAAACTGCTTGATTTCCGCAATGTCTTATTGGGGTAGTGCAAGTAAAAATTTTACAATTCAAGAATTTCTAATTAAATATCCTTCTAGCGCCCTTTTTGCTAGAAAGAAAGGAGTAGGACAGAAAAGTTTGGATCTACTTTCAGATTTCTTAATGATTTCTGAAGGTATTGTTTGGTAAGAGAGGACTAAGATCCTCTTTTTCTTTTTTACTCCGAATAAAAAAAAAAGAACCTGCCATTACACGAAACGATAATGGTAAGTTCTAATTTTTTTTAGTTAAGCTTTCTGAATTTGATAGTTACTTTACTTACATCTTTGTCCATACAACAACCATTTTCCTTAATAAATCTATCGATAGGATCCGTGATTATTTGACGAGATGCAATTAGTTCTTCAACAGACATACTACATTCAACGTTTAATTTTGGACAGGACATTATTTTATTCCTAATCATCATTAAACTCGTGGCATCCCCAGTAAATTCAATTTCATTGTTTCTAGTTTTCATCTCCTTAGCTGACTCATAAGAATAGCCCGCCAATAAATCAAATAGTAGCTTGATTCTAGGACCAAAACTAGCACAGAAATCAGTATAATTTACATCGTAAAAATGTCTGATGTCAAAGATCTTTTCAACTGGGATGTAATTAGTATTTGAATCATGCACTACAATAATAGGTTGAAGAGGTTGATCCCAGCCTTCTTTTATTGATTGCCTAATATTGTTGAAGAATCCACAAGCCATAATACTACTTGTTCCACCTTGAATTGGAAGATTAACTCCTAGGCGTTTAATTCTAGCAATTATATTCTTCCTTTCGTAATCACTAGTAGCCTTGGGGAGATAATCATAAAATTCTCTTAATCTTAGCTTATCACCTAAAAATGTGTTGATGTAACCGTCATGATCAAGAGGATATTGACCTTGTTTATCCACATACTCTCTTAGGCCTGGGAATGATGTGTAGAGTGATTGAATAATTCTTTCAGCTTCCTCTAAACTACATTCCAAACGTTCTGCTAGTGAGTTTTTACCTAAGCCGTATAAGACACCTAGGAAGACTGTTTTGAATTTCTTACGCCAAGCCTTCTGCTGTTCTTTACTTAGCGAATTCCAACCTTCTTCACCAAGATAAAGCTTTGTACTGTATATGTATATATCTTCGCCAGCACTGAATTTAGAAATAAGGCCTCTGTCAAGGGACGAGAAGCCAGCAGCCTTACAATTCTGTTAACCTACTAGCTTTTTATCTAGTAGTTCTGTAGATTCTCTTTCTCTACAGTTCGGCATATATTTTCATCCAGAAGGATGACGGACACTCGTGGGAAGATTATATTTATTCACTTCCTATGCTCTACACTACTCACCTAACCTTTCGCAATTCAGGTGAGTTAGCACGGTATTATCATCACAGATTCCACCGTTATTTGCCCGTTTATGCTCACCTACATTACTATAGGTGACGGCTAAATTTAACCTCTGCGCTGCTAATGTCAAAATACGTTAGCATCTGATCGCTTCCTCCATATACTATATTTCCATTCTCATCTCTCGTTGGCGGTGGACATAGAACATTTTTACAGTCACTATGAGATATAATAGTATGAAAGGCACTAGACCATCTCTTACTACTTTTTGAAAGTACCTCATATCGAACTAAACAAAGCTCAACTGCTCCCGGTTCTTCTGGATCTACTTCTTTTATCGGTAAGTGATGCTCGTCTACAATAACATACTTATTATTCTTCTTAAACATTCCATCTGGTCCTACATAAGTTGAATACATCTTAGCATATTTCTTATAGAGGAGATAGTTGATGGTAAATTTCCTCATAAAGAAGAATACATCATCAGCTTCTGTTTCTGGTCTAAAGGGCTTTGAATACTCTATAAATTGATCTTTATAGGCAGGAAAATATGTTGTTTGAGCATTAAAACCTACAAAATCAGTCCATATTTCTTTGACTTTATCTGCTGTTCCATAAATATACTCAGTCTTTTCTTCTGTACTTTTCTTAGGATCCTTTGTCTTTTTTGGACATTGGAAAAATTCTAAGGCCAAGGTAAACATTTTTTGAGGATATAAAGAATCTCTCTCCCCTGTCTTATAATTTAACTCCCAGGCACACATAAATTCCTGAAATGCCTCATTTATATCCGTTATCTCCCTCTTACTATAAAATTTATCTGTATTCGGGAGCTGTTGAGTACTTTCTGACAGAGCCCCTAAGAAGGCTGTTTGTGAGCGAAATAACATTGTCATATCATAAATTATTTCGTCATTTTCTAACGGACTCTTACATTTAAAGTAATTATCAGATACATAATCAGAATACTCTAAGAGATCCCAATATTTACCAAAGAAGTAGAGTTTGTCAGGTATATTATTAATATCTGTCAGCTGTTTATAGGCTACTTTTGATAGTTCATTAAAAGCTGTCTCATAATAAATATACTTCTCTAACTCAATATGCTTATTTCCTAATTTCACAGCATCAAGGCCGAGAAGGTGAATAGATTTTTCCGCTATAATATTTAGTATCTTCTTTTTTCTCACTATACCGGAATCTATCTTCCCCTTCATCTTAACCTCAATCATAGACTCCTTTACGATTTCAACAAACTTTTCGGCAAATTTTGGACCGTAAGTCATCATTAGCCTTCCTTCATCCAAGCCTGTTTCTGTCGTATCGTTCTGATCTATGAATCTAGCCATCAAGTTTTTAACGATCTCTACCGCATTTCCTTGATAAAATTGATTCTCTCTTAATAATTTCTGAGCCGTGGGATTATACCGTTTTATATTATTGGCATTAACCTTATGCTTTTCCATCTTGATCCAGCATCTAGCCATAGCACAATAGGTTATTCCCCAGGCCATCATCTGTCTACAATAATGATCGTATTTAGCTCTAAAAGGCTCGTCTATATACAAGCCGCTAGACATAAGACGACAACCAAGACGTATATTATCTAAAAATACGTTAATACACTCATCGCTATATTCCTTCTTCTTGGTTAGGAATATTTGGAGAGTATAAAATGCATCCAAATTACAGTAATAGCCTAGAATTTTACTTGGGATACACATAAAAGGATTACCCCAATATTCTAAAATCAAAGATCTGAATTCATCTATATAATCTGGGTACCTACTACACAATATACCCCACTCTTCAGTAGCTTCAAAATTTCCGGGATCTACGCGAAGAACTTTACGTTTATCTTTCTTCAATTTTCCTTCTTCCGTGAATAGCATTTGGTCTACTAGGTCTGAAATTCTATCAAATTCGGCATCCCAAACATCAACACTAAGAACTCGTTGACCCGTCCACTTTAAACTATATTTTTTCTCATGAAAACCATCAAGAACATTAACTACACTAGCATCTACTAAGTTGTATAAATCTACGCCTAACATACGATGACTTGCTTGCCATTCGTACTGCATATTATATACAACAATATGGTCTTGACGATCCACTAAGAATTGACCAAGAACTGCAAGAAGCGTTCGATAAGACTCATTGTCACTTCCTCCCAATTCATGACGAATATCAGTTAAAGATATAAAACGTACTATAGATTCTGTTGATAGAGAAAAACCACTCAATTCATACCAGCGATCCATAGGAAAACCTGATCCTTCATAGTCAAAGCCGAAGTAATCACTCAACGGCTGAGCTTGAAGAAATTTCAAGAATTCAATCGCCTCTCCATAAGTACTAATTATACCAGCATTTAATCCGTTAAATTCGACCTTAGTAGTGAAAGACCTACTACCAAAGTCTCTCAATTCTTCATCAGTAGGAGGTTCGACAATAACTTTCGCATAAGCTCCTCCCTCCATACTGACTCTTCGTAATTTAGCACAATCCCAGTAATTCTCTGATCTAATACCTAGGTGATAATATTGCTTTATGAATGTAAAAGCTTTAGAGCCCCACAACATAATAGCATCACCTGGGCCAAAAGACATAATAGATTTGAATTTAACTGGGTCGTCCTCCAACATAAATTCGAGATCTTGGACGGACAATGCACTATATTTCATCACGTATCTCGCAAAGTCCTTAACCTCATCTCGATCCAATAACAAAACTCTCTTCATATATATTTTTGAAATTTATATTCAACTATAAGGAAGTGCAGGGTGAAAATATGACTAAATAAACACTTCAAATCCTTATTGGTGATATGAATAAATTTTATATTATATTGATCTCTTGGGCCTATTGTTTAGTAGGCACCAGAGTCAGAGTTAAGGATATCTATGATGATATCGAAACTAAAACAGAGGCACTATGTGATTATTACGCAGCTGTTAATGCATATCGAATCACTAAGTGCGAGAACAAGTTTGTTAGAAGAGTAACAAAAAATAGACTTAAAGCTTGCTGCTATAGGGTCTTTGAGTTTCTAGTGGGGCGAAAGTTCGGCTGGGATCTTAGTGACGATGGTAATACTGAAGACCAGGTGTTAGAAGAGATAAAAGAGTATTTCAAAGATGAGATAAGTATTTATGAAAATACAATGACAACTAACACTGATGTTATATTCTCGGATCTAAGGTGCCAGGATTCAGAGCTTGATGTACTGTTCCTTCTAGGACAATATCTAACTAACAGACTACTACAATTAGAGGCTAGGTGACAGAGCCTCTTTTTTTTTATTTTCTCCAAAAAAATAAAGGTAAGGATTAGTTCCCTACCTTATAAGTCATCCTCTACAATAATCACATCCTCAATCTCACAATATTTATAGTAGGATTTAATCATCTCTTCTCGATTTTTAGATCCGTTTGTGTAGACAGGGATTTTCTTTTTTGTATTAAATGGTTCTAATGATATTATATTCATATGTTTCCCTCTAGCACAACGTCCTATCGTCTGGAGAGTAACACCAGCCACTTTACCTTGAGCTAAGAAAATATTTTCTAATCCTGGAAAATCGAGTGCTCTATATCCGCTACTAGTACTTGGAATCACATCAACCTCTCCAGCCTCAATTTTATCACAAGCCTCTTGAAGCGTTAAGTGTGTTGTATGTCCCGTCAAGTCATAGTAGATATATCCTTCTCCGCAAACCAAGAGAGTTCTAAATCTCCCAATAAAGTAATTTTCAATCCAGAAGTATAAGATATTTACCAAATTATTAATTGGTATAAAGCATCTTGGATACTTTCTTATAATTCTGACTAAAGTATTACAAACATCTGGATTACTCCAAATTTGTGTCATAATCTCTGAATAAAGATTACCACTATCATCAATTTTTTCACGATCAAGGTGGAGATCGTCCAGAGACATTGTTTTAACTTTTATATTACTTATACTAATATTAAGAGGCATTCTATAAACAAGTGATGGACCAAAATACTTAATTAGGTCTTTATTTCTTAATACGACCTCACTAAGTCCCTGGGCGAAGGATATTATTTCTCCAGCTGTTTTATCAGCAGTACCAGAGAAAGCATAGAATCTTTCTGCCCCAGTACAATGATCATATATATACTTACCACCATTATTGATAGTATATTCTACTTCGTCCGCTAAGACCCACTCATAGCCACTTAACATCTTAAGAAATTCAGCATTTTCTTCAGGATCCTTGATTCTACCAGAATTCATAACTCCTGCTGTAATAAGACAGTCTAGCTCTCCATCGGGGAGTTTATTTTTTCCGTCACTTACTTCAAGTCCAAAAACATTCTTACATCTCTTTATCAACTCATCCTTCGCTTTATTATTAGGCGTTACAATGAGTACTTTCTTTCCTAACACTCGGTAAGCATAGTTTGTTAAAGTGGCTATGGTTTGCGTTTTTCCATAACCGGTATTAACTGTAACCAGACCTACCCTATATTTTAAGAGAAACAGAATATCATCATTTTGATAATCTCTAAGCTCTGGAAATGGTGCTGTTCTATAGGAATCTGCTAAAACTACATTATATAGAATATCATCGTAGTTTTCCTTACTCATATATTCTTTAAATACGCCAAGAAGATATCCAGCCCAACCTATTCCCAGAACATACCTATATCCACCGGTAATACTATGTTTGGTTGGTTCATAGACCTTAATTATCTTGTGAACCCAATCATACTGTTTTTTCCATGCGCAATAGGCATACTCAGATTGTTTAGACTCTAGAAAAAAGTGAACGCTAGGGTCATCTGTTAATAATACAAGTCGATTAATACTCTTATCGTGCTTTATTTCTAACATACCGTCTTATTTATACTTACTCCAAATCCACTGAACAGGTAATCCTTTAGCCATTCTATCCTTTAAAATTTCCTCAGGATCAGGGCCGTATGACTTTATAATTTCTATAGGACAATAATCTATCTGTGTTTTTAATCTTTTAGCTATTCCTTTAGAGATGTGAGTCTCATCCATCCAAATTCTAACTTCTTTGATATAACCACTATAATTTCTAATAAACTCCATTTGATATGGTGTTATACTAGAACCTAATACGGCAACAGGAGTATATTCTGGACATTGAATAAGAGCAGCTATAGCATCAAAAATTCCTTCTACTATTAAGATCCTATGTCTTGCATCTTCATTTTCTCTTTCTATAATATATGGGGGTTTACATCCTTGATCTATTCTAGGCATAAAATACTTAATCTTATTGCCTGGATTACTAAATCTAATCTGGTAATAGAATACTTCCCCATTATGTTTGAATGGCACTACCACATTACCATCTAAGAATTTAAAATCTAGTAATTTATAAAGTTCCCCTAAATAAGCATGTCTCCCCTTCAGATATTTTACACCATCTTCATCATAGTCGTCCATATCAAATTTAAAGGACTCAATACTCCAATCAGGATCATTTATAGGAACAACTTTAAACTCTCTATTATTATTAAACCCATTAAAATTAAGAAGCCCCGACAAGTTAAACTTTAAATTAATTTCGTCATTTACATTAATAAAATCTCTACAACAGACGAAACAATGTCCAACCGTCAAGTCATTCTTAATATAGAGTTTATGTTTTCTATGTCCTTCCTTCTTACAGAATGGGCAGTGAATAATAAATTCTCCTGCGCTATTAGCTCTATTCTCTATCTCTTCAAAGGAACTGACTTTATAAAATTCCGTTAATAATTCCTTAAAATCACAAAATACAATATGTTTACCACTTCGGGTATTAACCTCTTTGTACTCCATAAAGAAAGAGATCCTTGGGAGAAATTAATCTCTCAAGGACCCCATAAAATTTGTTTAATTAACCTTTCTTGATTCTTCTAGCTTTACGCTTAGCTTTCTCAATAGGTTTTTCAGAAGCGGGTGCTGGAGTTTCTTCTACAACATCGACGTTACCAGCAACCTCATTAACTTCCGGAAAGGAAGGCACTTCAGGTTCATCCTTGACATCCTCTTCAGGTGCAGGGTTCAGATTCATTACACTTTTGTCTTCAGGCTTCTCCTCTTCAACAGCAGGAGCAGTCTCTTCAATAGGTTCTGGAGTTTCAGCAGCATGCTCAATCTTCAACTCCGGCTTATCATCCTCTTCAGTAAATCTCTTAATTGCCTCGTCAATGCTATTAACTATCATTGGAGTAACAGCAGGTGACTTAGCTGCAAGATTGACCTCAAAGGGACCATTAACAATGAGAGCCAACTCGTTAGCCTCAAAGTTTGTAGCCAACATTGTAAAAAGCTCATCACTGGGAAGAACATCCTGACTAATTGAATGTGCAGGAATAACAACTCTAACCTTCGAACCTGGCAGAGGGATGTCTACCAAAGAATTTTTTGCATTATAAATTCTCATAACTTTTTAAAAATTAATTTCATTATTTATTATTAAGGAATTACACCTATTTGCTAAGTAATTCTTTCTGTTCAGGGTGGACTAATTCTTGGAAGATTATACTATCCTTATCTTTATCTGGGAAAACGAGCATAAACTCTCTTGGCTTTTCAATTTTCAGATTTTTCCAAATCAAAAAACCTTCTACTTTAGGTTCTTTACTAGCCGTTATTAAGAGGATATTGTTTCCGATCTTAAATGACTGAAAATCCCACCCTTCAGCTTTAGTCAACGTAACCCTAAGAAAATTAAGAACTTTATACCTGGCGATAGCAAAACAGTCTTCCAGAGTTCCATCAGAGGGATAGTAAAGCAGTTTAAGGAAGTTTTCAGTTTCAGCATCAAGTGGTTCAGTGCCCTCCGTTTCAAGATCAGCAGTAGACTCAAGTTTTTTCTTACCACTGATTTTCTTCACAGTATTAACGTAAGACCCAATTTTAGTAACAAGTACCCTAGGATCAACACAAAGCTCTGGACAGTCATAAGGAACAATAGTCTTATTTCCAAGCTGAATGGACGTGTAGATAGCCTTTTTTAGTGGTTTAACAGGCTTATAAACACTCTTGCTTAGGGTATACTCATTTCCTGCTTCAGTTCCAATCAATTCTGTTAAGTAAGCTAGATCATCCGAAGCTTTAACTAAATTTCTACCCGATAAAAAGACAATATCCGCGTAATTAGCTGCAAAACCGAGTAGATAAGGTACTGAGAAAGTTTCAATATTTCTATTTGCGCTGAGATAACCGCCCATTGGATTAGTACCAAGGATAGTAATTTTATTCTCAACACAAAACTCAATTAGCTCTTTATTAAACTCAAAGGGACTGATGTGAATTGAAACATACTCAATTTTAATTCCTTGACTTCCAGCTTTTTCAATTAGTTCTTTTAATTGGTCTAGGTCTTTAGGATTTTCAATACCTATATTCTCATAAAGCGCCTTACATTCGTCATTAAGTAGATAAGAAGTAAATGCCCAATTTGCTCCAGCATCAACAAGTAAAAGCTGACAGAACTTTCTATCTAGAGCTTTCAAATGTTCTTCCAGACCAATATTAATATTATCTAGATAGTCGGTAGAGACGATAAGAGTTGGCGTTTTCTTAATACTACTTATGGCGTCACTGACCAAGTAGTCGTTATTAGCCCTGATTGAAGTATAAACATAATCAAAATTCTCATAGAGATTTTCTGGCTTATAATCTATTGTGCTCGTATCAAGACCAATACCCTGAATTTTGAATTTACTCATAAAATTGATAAATTAATATTATAGGTTTCTTTATAATTTGAAGGATCCCAAGAAAAATTTAGTTTAATACCAGATCTCTCATCAGGATTAATTGTAATAGTATTCCTTAAGAAAGCTGAATCACTAAAAATACAAGAAGTACTTAAAATCTCCTCTAAGACTGACCAAATTAATTTCATGAAAGGTTTATTTCTCATTAATACTAATTTTGTAACAGTCAGATCTTGTTCTGATAGTCGTTCGATAGGATTACCCTCTAAGTCAACTATTTGAAAGAGAGATTTCATTTCTCCATTATTAAATAGTTTAACACAAGTATCACCCTCTCCGACACCTTTGAGTCTCAGTCTCTTAGTACCTTTAGAATCAGCGGCTAGGTTCAGTAAGTTATACCTGGAGTGATGTCTTTGATCAAATGGTATGATCTCTGGCATAATAACTTTCCAGGAATTGATTTTAATTTCCCCCGGCTCTGATTCCACTGAATACCAGTCATCGATCAATTTAACTTGAATTCCATCAATATTATCTAAACAGATTGTTTTAGGATATCCAGGGATCCAATCCAGGAACCAGATTTTACTTCTATTATATTTCTCAAGATTCTTAAGAACTTCTTTAAACTCGTCATAAGTATGACTTAATGTCCAGGTAAAGTACATATCACTAACAAGGAACATTTGTAAGTATCTATCATTAACAAGTTTAGAGAAGTAATTCTTAATAGCCGATAAGATAATAGTTGTATTTTGTGATCTTTCAAATTTGTTTGTCAAGCATCCCCAACAAGGTAGATAATAACCTCCCGGCAAATAATAAGTCAGGGGAGTTCTATCTTTTCCACATTTATAGCAGGTTTCAGGAGCAACCGTTCTTAGCTCCTCCAATTCATAATAGGCCTGCATTGTTAGGTAATGCTCTTCCTTTAAATGATTTTCTAAGTCCGCTAAGTCTGTAAAAGTAAAACTACAGTACGGACATCTATGTATTATATCTGACATATTTGGTAAACTCGAATCTATATTTTCCCTCACTATAATGATACTCTCTTTCAACACACTTAAAGTCGTGGTGATATGGAGGGAAGAATGTGTCAGCTCCTTGAGGAGATTCAAAGATCTCAGTTAGATATAGAGTGTCTGCTAGCGGATAAGCCTCTTTATAAACCTGACCACCTCCAATAATAAACACTTCGTCTTCCTGCTCGCAAGCCTTCAATGCTTCCTCTAAGCTACTGTAAACTTCAAAATCATCAGCAGTAAGAAGATTAGGATTTCTACTGAGTACCATATTTCTACGCCCAGGCAGAGGAATTTCAATACTTCTCATTGTATTAGATCCCATAATAATAGGATGTCCCATAGTTAATTCCTTAAAATGCTTAAGATCATCAGAAATATGGAAACATAAGTCTCCATTTCTTCCAATAGCAAAATTACCCGTAGCCACTGCTGCAATCATTGATATTTTCATTTCTTTCTAATTCCGACAATATTTCTTTAATCTCACTAATATCCGGTGCTTTAGTGAGGCAGCCAATCAAGAATTCTCGATAGGTCTTCATACTGCAATTGGAGCTTTAATAGCAGGCCAAGGATTATAATCAGACAAGACAAAATCAGTAACTGTAAATTTCGTAATATCAGTCACTTCCGGATTGATTGTCATTGTTGGTAACTCTCTTGGTTCTCTCGTTAATTGCAGTTTAGCCTGTTCAAAGTGATTACTATACAGATGAGTATCCCCAGTCGTATGAATAAACTCTCCAGGCTTCAATCCCGTTACTTGTGCTACCATCATTAAAAGTAATGAGTAAGAAGCAATATTAAAAGGCATCCCTAAGAAAATATCGCAACTTCTCTGATAGAGTTGAAGATCTAAATATTCCCCTCTAACAAAAAATTGATAGAAACAATGACATGGAGGTAAAGCCATATCAGGTATCTCACCAACATTCCAAGATGAAACAATTAGTCTTCTACTTGAGGGATTTTGTTTTATATCACTAATAACTTCCATTAGTTGATCCTTTCCAGAACCATCTGGCATTGTCCAGGATCTCCACTGTTTACCATAGACAGGTCCCAATTCACCATCAGGGCCAGCCCATTCATCCCAAATATGGACATTTTTTGCTTGAAGATCCTTAGCATTTGTAGAACCACTAATGAACCATAACAATTCTTCAATAATACCTCTAGTAAAGAGTTTTTTAGTAGTCAATAAGGGAAATTTACCATCAGCCAAGTTATACCTGGTAGATGTTCCAAAAATAGCCCTTGTTCCTACTCCAGTTCGATCAATACGATCTGTCCCTTCATTTAAGGTTTTTTTCAAAATATCTAAATATTGTTTCATAACACTTATAAGGAGATAACTGTTCCTCACCGGTAAATTTTTCATTTCATTTAAAAACCTTACTTTTAGAAATGACAAATTTATTTATACATTTTGATTTGTTTATAGAAGGTATACATATAAGTGAAATTGAAGTAAAGACTAATCATTCAAATCCAAGATATGTGATACAATATAATAAAATAAAATCAGACATAGTAAATCTCAGAACCTCAGTAATTAATCAACTAAGGGAAGATATTGGTTCATTTGAGTATAACTATGTCGACAATATGATATCTTATTTATTCGGCCATATCAATATTACTGTTGATTTTTTAAAAAATAGTTATGATCCAGTAATAACGATTGACTTTCATATGACTGAGAAGATAACTTTTGTCAGTGATGATCTGGAGCGTTTCTGGTCAATATTAGAACGAAAATATTACTCGACGCCTGAACTAGAGAATTTTTTAATAATGAAGGCTCTTGATTATCAACTTAATCATCTTTTGCCAGTATGAAGATGTCAGATATAATAACGCATTATTCAATTCTTGTTGATGGTAAAAAGAAAACGCCTAGTTGTTTTGATGTAGGAGGATTAAGATTTAATCGTATAAAGGTTGGGATGAGTCTTTTAAAATATACTATTATCTCGGATGTATTTAATGAGATTCCTAACGATACTTATATAACTTCTTTTGTTGAAATAATGTTAGGAATTTTTCTAAGAGAAATAGAAGTTGAGATTGATCTTAACTCAAAGACTGATAAAATTAATTCAATTAAGATTAAATTTTTCGGAGAGAAAGACCTAGTTGTCTATACAAATGAAGAAATGACAGAGTTCTATAGCCGTAAGAAGAAATATACAAAGAAATCTTTAGCAAGAGAGATTTCCAATCAAGTTCTTAATTATCAACTTAATCATCTTTTGAAAATATGATGAAACTATCTAAAGTTCCTATAATAGAATGTAAGCCTTGTTCAGTATTTTATAAGTTTTGGTATTGTGAATTAGCTTCGGATTATGAACAGATAATCCATATCAAGCCAAAATTAAAGAAAGTTCTTCAAAAATTCTTCGCCGATATGAGATCTATATTAAATGAAATTAGTGAAAAGATTCTCATTAACGAAGATAAAGAACTTTGGACCTCAATCAGTAAATTATTTTTAGAGTCTATTTCCTGTTTGACTATTAATATTTATGTTACACAAGAGAATTCAATAAGAGTTGAAATAAAATTCGAAGGAAGCATAAACTACTATTATACGATTACCCTTGAGGAAGTAGTAAAACAGAGGGACATTATCATTAATAATATAGTTGATAAGTTTGAGGAAATACAATTAAAAAATTTGTTTCCCATTTAAATATTTTGCTTCTACTAACCCGTGATTCTCTTATATATGACAAATTATATTTAAAGAACAACAAAAATTAAAAGAAAAAATGGATTTTAGTAATTCAATCGACGTAACGATTTTTATGTCGTTAAACATGACTAGAACATGTCAAGAAAGACTTGGAAGATTTATTAGCCCCTTATTTCTTGGTAATGTAGGTCTTGGAAAATCTACTGCGGTTAAGATGTGGTGTGATATCCATGGGTACGAAATGGTATTGTTGAGAATATCAAATGAGACCCCGGATACTCTGACTGGATATGACATTGCTGCTAATACAAACGATGCAACAGTAACGTCAGCCAAGCATATCAGACCGTCATGGTTTCAGAAGACCTTGAATCTCCTGGATGAGGGTAAAAAAGTCTTATTATTCTTCGATGAAATTACGGTTGCCGACAGTCATACTCAAGGTGCTGCATTGAATATTATTTTCGATAGAAAGTGCCACGATGAGTTTATTGGCGGCGGTTCAAATGTGATTCTTTGTGCTGCAGGTAATTATGCAGACAACCTGAGTTCTGAGATGGAGGTTATTGCTCCAATGTTGAATCGATTCTTTATAGTAAATCTTGTTCCTCAGGCATCTGATTTGAAGCACTTCTTGTGTAAGTATAAGGGCTCAATGACAGGAAACAGAGTTAACCTGTATGATGAGTTGAAGAAGGCTTCCGATGCTTTAGAGGAAGGTGGTATTAAGAATATATCAGACGAACAGATTAACAAGATAGGTGAGATTCTAGAGAGCGCCGTTGAGATTGAGGCAGGTATGCAAATCCGTGAAGGTATCAATGTGCCTTCAGTAACAGAACTTAAGGATATTTATTCTGGAAATCAGGATAATGAGGGGATGGGTGTTCCTAATATCGCAACATTCCGTACTCTCTGTTATCTGATTGATGCGGCTGTGGCTTGTTATATCAATTATGGAAAGTCTGGTTTGACTAGTAACAATTTTCAGAAAGTTGTTCATGGTACGGTAGGTTTGGCTCTAAGTCGTGGAAATAATGATGAGCTGAAAAAAGAGATCGTAACCAACAGATATATGCAAGCTATTGCTGATGCAGCTAACGATATTGAGAAGATGAGTAATGATCTTCTTCCTCAATACAATCAATTCTTCTATGACATTCTTGAAACTAACAAGGATGATGCAGCAAATAAACCTATTGATGACGGTAATATTATTGCTATTACTAAGAAGATTGAAAGTTTGGTTGCTGAGAAGGATCTAGCTAACATTGATCGTCCCCTAGATGATCATGTAATTGAGGTGCTTGGTGAAAGAGTTGTTGCCACTATTAGAGCTAATCAACTTAGTATTGATGATGGTGATAAGATTAAGCAGGATTTGGTTAACAACCCTGATAAATTTGTCAAGTATATTGCTTTATGGAATAATATTGCAGGATTGATGAGAGTAACTAGTAACCTAGTCAACGATCCTAACAAGCATTATAGTGATGAGGTTAAGAATATCTTGGAAACAGTAACGCTATCCTGCAAGAGATATCAATATAACTTGAAGACTATCAGAAAGACTGCAAAGAGACTTGGGTCTCCGGCTTTCGATATAATGCCTGAAATTAATCCAATTGAGATTACTAATTAATTAAATTAGCCTTAGGGATTAACTCCTTGAGGCTTCTTTTATTATGAAGAAAAGAAGATCTGACATTGAGATTATTGAAAGAACGATTAGAAGAACCTATAATAGAGGTAATAAGAGATTAAGGGAGCAGTATGATACACCTTATGATCCTTCATCTCAAATGCCTCTTGGTTATTCTTGGGCATACGTAGATCCTACTGATAAAACTGAGATAGTAACGATTTTTGCTGCTGATCTTGGTCCGGATAAGGAATATACTCAATACCGAATCAAGGCACATGAATGGGGTCATTGCTATTTTGGTCACTTATCCTCAAATCAATATCAGGAACTCGATAGAAGGGCTTATGATGTTTTGAAAAATTATAGGGGTCAGTTAATTGATGAAATTAATAAGGAGTGTAATATTACGTGGGCAGAAGAGCTCATTAATAGAATTCTCGACGACCCCAAATTAAACCATGAGCTTCACAATATCGCTATGGATATGGAGGTTAATACCAAGATCCTTAGTCCTGAAGATATTGAGGAGATGGAAAAGGATATTAGCGATTTGATGCCTAAATATCTTGAAGAAGACTTGAAGGCCTATATTGACAATGAAAAGGACGAGGAGAAGAAAAAAGAAGCTAAAGAAGCCTTGGATAAACTCGAAAAAGAGTCCAAGATTAAGTTTATTCTCCCTGGAAAATACCATGATAAAGATGGTAATCCTTGGCCCGATGGTTTGTCTTATCCTGAATACTTTTTGAAAATCATTAGAAACTTGAGTCAATTCATTAAGATGATGGTTTCTATTAGTATGGGTGGTTCAGGAGATACTTCAGAAATTGATAATGAAACTCTCCAGAAAGCGCTAGGTAATGGTTCTTCCTATTCGACGCTTGAAGACCTGATGAAAGCTGCCGGAATGTTTAATGATGACAGCGAAGATGAGCAACAAGGTACTACTGATCCAAAAAATCAGGATAGTAATCAACCAGGTCAAGGTGATAGAAAAGGAGCGCCTAGTGGTTCTGAACACGATACAAGTAATTCTGGAGGATTTTTAGGTACAAATCAAAAGAGAGACCTAAGAAACAAGGGTAAAAGAGGGAACAAGGCTAATTGGAATCTTGACCATAGGAGCCCGAGCAGGGACAAGGCTGATCACGCTAGAGAGGTTGGCTCTATTGCTGCTGGTGGTGGTTATGGTTGTGGTTCCGACGGTGACCCTGATGCTATAAGAATAGTAAGGAAGTTAGATCCGGTAGACGAAGCAATTGATGAAGTAATGAATCGGACTAAGACGAAAGTTCTGAGGCACATTGTAACCCGAAATGTAATAAGAAACTACAACCTTGGCAAGAATAGATCCGTTATAGCCCCCAGTATGATTGTTAGAAATAGAATTGATAGAAAACCTAAGTTAGTTTTTATCATTGATATTTCTGGATCCATGGATACAGATCTAATAGATAGAATCATTAGTACTATTGCTAGAAAAATGGCATCCATCAATAGAGGATTAAAGTATGATATAATTACTTGGTCTACTTCAATGGGCGAATGGATTAAGAATATTGATCCTAGGAAATCTATACCAAAGATTCACATGGGCGGTGGTACTAGACTCTCTGGGTCTATCCGTTTTATCAAGGAAAATTATGATTCCTCTACTACTTTCATTATTTGTAGTGATTTTGAGGATTACCTTGAGGAATGGGTAACTGCACTAAAGGAGATGCCTGGATATGAAGGCTGGGGCTTTAACTATGGCCGTCAGAATTATAAAATTGATTGGCCGAGGAATTTCAAAGTGAAGAATTTTAATAAGTCCTATGTTGGAGGACGAGGCTATTAATTATTATGATAAGTAGAGAAAAAGTTTATGAACTCGTTAAACTATTCTATCCACATACATTCAAGACATTTTACGTCAATAGTGTGGATGGAAATGAGTTTGTCAAGCCCATAGGTGTTTTTGTTAGCTTAGGGCTTACAACAAAATTTAAGACTCTAGAAAATATTAAAGACTTCATAGCTTCTGATGGAAAGTGTGAGGCTAAGATTGTCGAAATTACTAGTAAGAAGGTCGGGGATCAGTTTATGAATACGATTTACAAAGAGTCAGGCGTGTCTCAATACCGAATTGAAGATCTCCCCGATAACACACTTGATCGTGACGCTGCTGTTGAAGCATATAAGGAACTTGAGAAGCAAATGATGAATCCTCATTCCTCGCTTGAGAATATGACAGAGGTAGCTCATAAGATCAAGAAATTGAAGACCCTTATTGACAATTTAGATGAGACTGGTGGTTGGAACGATCATATTATCATGAAAGATGGTGATGCTGATTATAAGATCTTCCACCTGAACGTCAACTATACTAAGCGTGAGGGTGTTGAATATAGATTAGGCATTTTTGTAGATGAAAAATAAAAAAGAGATTCTACTGGCCTTTATAGGTTTGATAGCTGGGTGGTGCATTGGTTTTTGCACCTTCCAGTTTTTTAATCCTGACCCAACTGTTTGTCCCCCAGACAACTATGCGAAGGAACAGGCAACTCTTGATTCCTTGAGGGTCATTGAGGCTAGATTAGAAGAGAAGAGAAAAAACTTAAAGGATAGTGTGATAAAGATCCTTGAAGAAGTTAAGGAGAAGCAAAAGGAGGTAGAGAACCTTTCTGTTGATAGTGGTATCAAATTCTTAAAAGAAAAATTAGAACAATATGAGTAGAATTATAATGACATTCCTATTGTTCTTTCTTTTTATTCCAACCAATGCTCAGAATCTATTGATTAACGGCAAAGATACGATGGTGGTTATTACGCCTGAAGAACTTGTTAAAATCAATAAAATTATCGTAAGTGAGGAATATTTAAGAAAGACCGTAGAGACTCAGAATGAACTCTTGAGTGCAGATTCAGCCCTATTGGCGGAAAAGGACTCAATTATTCAATATACAGAACTTAGAGAACAGAAAAAGGAGGCTTTCTATATTGATCAAACAGCAGCACTAAAGAAGGACCTAAAGAAAAAGAAGACTCTTAGTTTTCTTAAAGGATCCGGTATTGGTGCTATAATTGGACTTATTATTGGTATTTTGCTATGAAAAAGTTCATCTTATCATTACTTGGCGCCCTCTTGTTGATTGGGTGCTCAGGGGAAGTTTATGTAGGGGATGATCCAACTCCTTATAATCATCATCAGTGGCAGACACATCCCGGTTATTATAGGTATAGACCAGCTCCTCCACCACCAAGAAAACCTGTTTATAAATATCGTATTCCAAAGAAAAAGGCAATTGATAAGCATCACCAGCCTAAGCATCAACATTATTACTATTATGATAGAAGTGGTCATCAAGTACGACGATAATAAACAGAGTTATCTTATTTACGAACCTAATTCTGACACACTAATGGCTTCTACTAACTTGACAGAAGCGCTTGTTATGCTGAATAAGCTTTTACTTGATAAAGGACTAAGTAAGGTTGATATTCTTCAATGTCCAGATATCTCTTACCATATTGATTCTAAAACTATGAGCAGTATAGTTGAGGGTAATAGGGCACTCTTAAAAAGATTATCGTCTGCTCCCTCTGGATTCATGATTAGCAATCAAAGATTCGGCGGACAACAACCAAAGAGACAAGATTCTCAGCCATCTTTTGAGAGTAGTAGAGGCAAGAAAAAGAAAAATAGATCCTCAGGCTTTACAAATGCAGCAGGATTCAAGGCAGCATTTAAAAAGTTTGGGGGAAACAAATTTTGAAGGAAATGAAATCTGATCTCAAAATAAGCACATCATTTGTGTCACCTCTCACATTGCCCATCTTTATTTCGATGGACTTACTTCCAATATTTATAATTAGAAACATTAAAACATCAGACTTAATCGGCTGTTACTCCGATACAAGTGTTCATTATAAGATCCTGTCTCCGAGTACAGAACTGTTTAGAAAGAAACGAGATAAAAAAATAACACTAGAGGAATTTCATAAGGGTTACGCCAAAGAAATAAGTGAAGTTGACCTGGAACAAGTATTAAGAGAGTGGGAAATCCTAAGTTCTTGTTCTCACGCTAAAGGTTTAATTTTGCTTGGATATGGTAGCTCCTATGAATCCTGCCATAGATCAACTCTGACTAAAATCTTGAATAATTCAGAGTTACTTGTTAACCCGATAAAGGAATTTATTCTGTGAATCTAGCTAAAGAGGTAGAGACCTGTGTTAGAGATTTTTTGGATAGGTATGAAATCTACCCCTACTCTATTATATACACAAAAGTCATTGGCCGTAGTTCTAGTGGTCTTTTGGCTATCACTACCTTCTTAAGTTCGGATGTCGATGAAATACTTGACCTCTTGGGGTATAGAACCGCCTGTGATAAGTCTGGATATATAATTTACCGATCCACTAATACAATTTTACTAACTGGATTGGCATTGGAAAATCTAGCATTATGGGAATCATAGAACTATTCAATGATTTTATGAGTCTGGAATATATTAGAAGAACCAGACCTGATAATTACTTTTCTGATTATTCTCTTGGGGGAAATAGGATCCTTAGACAACTTACTGATGGTGATCATGTCTATTATCTTTCTGATGGAGGATCTTTGTTTATTCCCTGGCCTTGGATAGACTTGTTTTATAACCTATCTCTTCATAGTGGAGATCAAATTCTATCCATTGATTGCTCACCCCATAATATACTTGCATATTTCATTCAATTATTCGTCAAGCTTCAATCCTTAATAATTGGCCATAAAAATATTGATGGCGATAAGTTCCTTGACGTCTTAAGTGATATTAGTATTATTGGGACAAAGAGATTTAGAGATTATGTGAACCGGGAATACTCAATAGTACTTCCTGAACTGTCATATAATTCTCCAATTAAAAACTTCAATATATAATGAACCTAGTAAAAATATACACAGACGGATCCCACTTAGATAAACAGAATAATGGAAGATTAGGCTGTGGAGGAGTTATGATCAATGGAGATACTGGTAAACTGATCGATAAGTTTAGCGAGGAATTAACTCCCAGATATCTCCAGAACTTCCTTGGAACTACTAAAGTATCAAATCCAACAGCTGAAATGTTGGGTGCCTACTTCGCTTTAAAAAAGTTTAATATTCCTAAAGAAGTCAAGCAAGTAATTATCTTTGCTGATTATCAAGGAGTTAAGTGCTGGAATGAGGGGTCCTGGAAAATTAAAGAGCCATACATCAAAATTATTAAGCAATCTATCGATAACCTAATAAAAATAAAAAACTTGACTGGAAAGATTAAGTTTGAGTGGGTTAAAGGACATCAGAATAGTGCTATTAGTATTGATGCTTATTGGAATGGGATAACTGATAAACTTGCTAAAGGAGAGAATGAGTAAGGGAATTTGTAATAATAATGAAAGGAGAATCGATATCCCAGAACAAGTAAGACTCTATTCCATAGAAGATTTGATAGGTAAGAAAGCATATATCAGATCAGGAACAATGCACAATATCAAAGGACTGGAGAAAAAGACTGTTACAGGAGTTATTTCTTTTAAAGATGGTAAGAAGACTCAAGAAAATTCAGTTCAAAAAGGATTCACAATATCAGCAATCTCTTTTAGAATATCAGTAGATGGAAAAACTATAACTTTGATATCTTTTGAGGAGATTACTGATAGATATTTCACCCTTAAAGATATTGAGATAGTAGTATGAGCAGAAAAATAAAAAATCCAGCACAAATGTCCCTGGTCCAGCCTAAACCTAAGCCAAGGGGAATTGTTATGCTTACTAAGAAACCTAAGAGACCTAATAAGGGAGATTTAGGTGATATCGATTCTATAATTTTGACGTAATGGAAAAGCTTACAGTAAGATTTGCGCCAGGAGGTTTATCAAGCAGCGATCTCAATAGTATCGTAGATAAGGTAAATGAACTGGTTGATGCAATAAATATTCTGCAAAAGTCAGGAATGAATGTAAACTTGGAATTGAATACTCCTAACAATGCCTATACACTTTCCACCGCTAGAGCCTTAGTTCCAGTAACCAGAAGAGCTAGTGGATTTAAGTTAATCTTTAGACAGGAAGGTGGAATATGGACGCAGTGGGTATTTAGTGGTAATAGTACTGGCGATCTCGATTGGAACTCTGATAATAATTGGGTAGTCACACTTAATGATCGTATTGACGGAGGAGAGTGGTAATGAAGTGGAATGAAACTAGTGGGTATTATGAATTTAAAGCTGCCCAAGACGGAGTAATGAGACAACTAGGTATTGGAAAAGTAGACTATCTCATCAGAGAAGAACTTGGTCCATACCTGACTAAGATCCTCAAATATCTCAACACAGAACTCATTAAGCTGGGAGATGATGCTGAGATCCTAGAGAAACTTAACAAGATTTTTGACATCTTTGATGAAGGTTCAGATAAGATTGTAACCTTAATGGGTCAAACTCTGGCTGAAGAAATTGGGGTTATCGAGGCTGACGAGGGTGAAGAGGAAGAATCTGATGACTATACTATCGTTGCCTATGAACAAGACCGCTTTATCTTCTGCTGGACTAATGTAATGTCTTGTCTTGTAACTAGACTTAAGTTACAATATGCTAGTCTCTTATACCAGCCAGTTAAACAGGGCTGTGGATGTTTATGTCCTCCAGGCGAAACCTATAAAGATTGGGAGGCCTATAATAGTGGCCATGTTTACGCTGAAGATGAGGAATATAGTAAATTTGATTATGGCTATAATGCTTATTCAACTACTGCTTCCTGGAGAGCTAGTTTATCAAATGAACCAGATTGTACTTGCGGTCATAGAATAAGGACCGAGAATGAGTAAAAAAAAAAGAGGAGAGAACTTAAACCATTCTCTTCTCTTTAGTTTTATTTCAAATAATCTTTTAATTTTTTTAGACTATCTAAAGCCTCCTGAACTTCCAACTGATCTAATTCAGGATTATTTTCACCCAAATAAACCTTCTCAAGCGATTTTCCAGATTTTTTAATTACTTCTTCAAATATCTCCTCATTAAATTCAAATAATGTCTTATATGTAGCTTTAAGTCCTAAGAAATCTCTATAAGACTGTCCATACTTAATATTATATTGATATATTTTTTCTTTTACTTTCACGTAAGTCTGAGCCAGAGAAATAAATTTATCTCTTAAAATTTTATCCTCAAAAGTATCAGGACATATAGAAAGAATGCCAAGAGGATCAATATTTAGATTGTAGTTTTCTCTGGAAAAGGGCAATACTGCAACATCTTTACTATTCGATAAAGCTATAGGAATTACAGAGTTTTGTCCAGGTACTAGTTGAAATACTATTTTAGTGTGAATAGTATCTTTGGGTACTATCCTTCTAGCCTCTTGACTAGCTTTGTAAATTACTGGATCATATCTACTTGCAAGATATTCCCGAGTTAGATTAGTTAAGGCATCAAACAGAGTATCAAGCTCTTTTTTGTCTTCATTTTTATTAATATAAAGTCGATAAGCATAAAGTCTATCCTGTATAGATAACTTCGTATTAGCAAATTTACTAACTAGTTTTTTCATCTTAAGTCGTAAAGTTCTTTAAATTCTAATCTTAACATCCTCAGTCCTAATCCGGGCAATAGTAGTGTTTGAGAAATCTTCACTAAAGTAGTATGAACCCCTAGGAGTTTCTTATAGTAATTATCTACTAAGGCTGTAAACTCCTCCATCTCTTTTGTTTCTGTAGGTACGGAATTAAGACTAACAAAAAGTGGGAGACCAGGGGGTATATTGTCTATCCTTGTCAACTCTTTACGAATTCTACTCATCCTAGAAGTATCAAACAGATAGATTAGTGCTCCCCCTTTAGTTTCATGATAATGTACAATATCGTATAGGGTCTTAGTATTAAGTCGCTTCGACAAAGGTAAAAGCCATCTCCACAAACTAAGTATATCAAGAGACGCAGGCTGTAACTTAAGATAGTTCTTAATATCCCTACGATCCTTGACAAGATCATAATACTTGCGCTCACCGTCAGTTAGAGACTTAACAGAATATTCAATAATTTTATTCTTAAGTTCTTGTTTTAATTTTATTAACTCCTTATATTCTTCTGATGTAACCAGGTAATTATACAAAATATTATACCTATGCTTCCCCGATATCATTTAATATTTTCTTTAAGTTAATTAATTTATCTACTATCAACCCTTCATTAGGTTCTCCAGCTGCAAAAACATCCTCTTCACTTAAACCCATGAATTTAACGAGAGTATGAATATCATCACTTGATAATTCTCTAGCAGCATCACCTAAGAATTCAAACCAGTTAAATTCGTCCTCTTTATGACAACCCTCTATATTTTTAAGAAGTTCTCTATATTTATCAATATCTTCAGTACTATCTAACTTAATAATCATTTTATCTGAACTAACAGGAAGAAAATCATTATTAATAATTGTATATGTCGCCTTCTCAGAATCGACTAAGATAGTAATAGATATTAAATTAGGACAATTAAGAATTCTGGTAGCCCCTTTTGCTAAGAATAACAACCTTGGGTCAATCCGCTCCTTTATTTTTTCAATTAAGAAGTCATCAAAATTTTTAATGGCGGATTCTAAGTTACTGACCTTACTAAGGTGGCTTCTAATAAAATAGTTATCTTTAACAGATAGTCTATAATCTTTATAATTATCATTTATCATAGTTCAACAATTCAGGAAAATGTCGTTCAAGAAGATCAATCCGACAGTCTTTATCCAATAAAACCTCCGATAAAGACCGAAGATTTAGGTAGGCCTGTCCTAAGTGAGACCAATATTTAGTTACTAAGGACTTTAGCTCTTCATATTCAGTTTTAAAAATTAATTTCTGAAAACCCTTAAATAACTCCATAGAACCCTCTGTTATTAATACTGGTAGACCAGATTTAACGTTAAAAGTGTACAGTTCCTGTCTAATTTCATAAAAGTCTTGATCATCCATAAAGCTAACCCTACTCTTCATTGAATCATAGTACCTATTATTTTTGAGAGTTTCAATATTTTTTATTGGAAGACCATAATAGTTGAATAACGAAAGGGCGTTTATAGGGGTTAATTGAGTCTTTAGATAATCCTTTCTACTAGGATCCTCTCTAACCCAATTAAGAAAGCTCAATTCTTCTATCGTTAAACAGCGTTCACAAAAATCCTCAATTGTTGACGTAATTTTCTTATTTAAGTCCCCCAAAATTTTATAGTTCTCGGAGGACTTAAACCACTTGTATACAATAGTATTCTTATCTTTTTTAGATATACTCATATCAAAAATAAGGGTTAAGAGGGAAAAGAAAAGTGAAATAGGGGTAAAATCCTTACTGATGTATTATAAACCTAAAATAAAAAATGAAAAAGAGATTCAGTATTGATCAGAGAGTTAATCAGAATGAGACTATTGACACCCAGTATTATGCTCTCTGTTTAGTTGACATTCTTGAGTTTTTATATCAAGATCTAAAAGACCACCTAAAGAAGGAGGGTCGTTATTTTGGTGTAATCAATACTTATATGGAGAAGATTGCTATTGCCTTTAACAAGATCAATAAAAATGTCAGTAATGAAGAAATGGTTTGTTTTGGAAAAGTCTTATTCCTTCTTAAGCCAGTTTTTCAAAGAGAATATAAGAGATTAGTAGAAAAGAGGTTATCAGAGGCAGACACAATAATCTGTATTATGAGAAAGATGGTTCAGATAATTAATGAAGTTAAAGATTCAGAAAATAGGAGATCTGACCTTAAAGAGATTGAGGAAGTGATCAATAATCTCTGGAATAATATCAGAAATAAGTCTAAGAATGATAAGCTCTTCAATTTCGCTGATACTATCAAGACCTCTATGTATCGTGGGATTGTAGGTAAGTATAACCTGGACAGTTTCACTATTAGTCCTACTGAGAAACCAAAAGAGATTATGTCAGGAAGTAGAACTAAAGAACTGGACGGCGATAGAAATAAAGTAGTTGAGATTTTGATGTAAGAAATGATTAGGAGAACTTCAAACTTACTAATTCTAGAAGATTCAGAACTAGAATGTAAGAAGAAAGATGTTAAGATTGATGATATTGAGATAGGATCTTTTGGTTTTAAACTGGGAGATATGTCAAAATATGATACGATCGTTTATAAGGGGCGATTAGGGAAGAAACTCTTATTGCTCCGAAATTAAAAAAAAAAGAAAGGTAGAGACTTTTACATCTCCGCCTTTTCTTTTTTATCTTATTACGCGTCAATCTCCTCGCCCAAGATGTTTACCTTAAGCGTTTCAAACTTGCCATCTTCCGGGTCTATAACATAGCTATAGACTTGGCTCTCATAGGTCCCAACCGTGTCAGGAACGTGGAACAAGAATTTGTTATACCTCCACTCCTTTGTAGTACGGCCAGGAACGTCAACATTAATGACCAGATTCTTATAAATCCAATCAACTAATGCCAGTCCAGACTTTGCGTTGACACCTATCTGTCCGGGTCCATCTTGTACCCAGAAAGATACCCTGATGGCCGCGAATGAGTCTATAACTTTTACATCAAAGACTCCATCATCCGTTTCTGTCATTCTGACCTCTTTCCCAGCAGACAACGCATTCTGTAGGTCATAGACATACTCCGTCACCTTACGTTTCTTCTGAAGGTTAAAACCTTCTCTAAACGCAGAGGATTGATAGTCCTCCTTCGGGATTCTTTGAATCCATCCGGTAGACTCAACAGATCCATCCTTTTCCTGGATTTTTCCGTTTGTTAAATAATATCCCTCTATCATTGTCTCAAATAGAGGAGAACTGTGGTCTTGTTTTACAGAGAAGCCAAGACCATTTATGATTTCGTTCGCCAAGTCGCCTACAATTCCTTCTGAGACCTGCCGACCTTCTTTGTATTCTCCTTTTATTACTCGAGAGAAGTCTTTTATGTTGTAATCTCTCGATGTTCTTGGATCTTTAGGATCCCCAAGGGCCGTATGAGGAACCTCAAACAAGAGGTCCACTATCTTATTGCCCCTGTATTCTCTCTCAACGATATGAACTCTGTCCTCAGAGCCTGTCGTTGGCCAGAAATCAGTAGCCTTAAATGACTCTTCTGGGGCTATGCTGTTTTCTACGCATGACTCAAAAATTTCTTGAGTCAAGTTAGTTTTCTCTTCAGTTACATCACTCTCTGTGGTAACTGATGGTGATGGAGTTGGTTCTGTTTCTCCAAGTTCTTCATCAAGAACTTCTGGGTTGAACTCATCCATACTTGCTGCTCTTTTCGCAACTTTTTTTTCAGTCTTTTTTATGGACTTATAAATCCACATCCCGACTGCGACGCCGGCCACGATAATGCCTACGCCTGTCCACATTTTCTTATTCTTCATATAACAAACTGTGTTTAGGGTTCTGTAACACTCTATATTACATTATTATCTCCTGTTAAACTTGTTGTTGTTTCTCATCACTTGGCGATTGCTATCTGCATCCGCCATTCCGGATGTAGTCCTGAAGACTGCCGATATGATAATATTCGACACGGCTAGAAGGGTGATAGCCCCAACCATCATCTTCATTGGCCCTTCAACATGGGTTCGGGCAAAATTGCCTGAAATAGAAGAAGGGTCTTCGTTTTTCTCGAACAACCGGTTAAAGTTTAGTACGTTTATTAGATTATTCATCATTCTTTATTTTAATATTATTAACTCTAGCCTCTCTTTGCAGAGAGACAAACTTTCTGCGCTTTCTTGACGCAAGTTGAGCAGCAACGTCTGCTCCAATAGCGGCAATTCCGCCAACCATTAACAGGGCGATCCCGCCTGTTGTGATAATTTTTCCAACGTAGCCTACACCATCGGCTACGGAAAACAGTTTTTTTGACACATTAGTGTGTCTCTCGATTTCTAATCGGATTTTTTCAATTTTTTCCATAATTTTAAGTTTAAGTTTAAAAAATTTTATCAAACATAAGGATTTAACGGGTTTAATTCTTTTTCTCCCGAAGATCCCACCAGAATAAGGCTAACTTAAATTCCTTCTTCCAGAATTTACATCTCTTGTTAAAAATTCTTCTCTCAACCTTCTTTCTGTGTATTTCACGTTTGATTCTCTCAAGATTAAACAATTCATTAGCATTATTTGCCTTTGGGGCTTGATCAACTAAGAGTCTCATTCGATTAATTTCTCCTATAATAGAATTAAGCCTGCTTTTGTAATATTCCCAGGCTTTTCTCGTATTAACTACCTTATCATAAATCTGAGTATTCATCTCCTTTTAAGAACAAAATAGACGACGATTAAGGCTACAATTAAGATGGTTATTACGGCTAAAGGCCAGCCAAACACTATTCCACCTAAAATCAAAAACTTACGATTAAGGGGGACAAGGAAAAATAACTTATACGCTACAAACGCAATAAGAACTCCAATAATTAAATAAATACTTAAAAATAAAATCATATTCAGTAGTAAGGACTTAAGGGGATACCCTCTATTTCCTTATATCTGTGAAAATTAAACTAAAATTTTATTTAGAATAATTTTGTAATTTAATAAAATAAAGCCAATGAAAATCGATTATTCTGAAGTAGCTAAGGTAGGATTGAAGTTAATCTTAGCCTTGGCGGGTACTGCTGCTATTTATTCCGGCATTACTAAACTTTTTGATGAAAAGAAGACTACAGGGGATTCGAGTGAGGACAAAGATTGTAATCAGATACCTCCGCCAGAAGAATCACCTATTGTGCAGGAAGAAGAACAGCCTAAACAAGAAAAGAAACCTACTAGTGAAAAGATTGTTAGAGGATTAAGGATTGGTCAATCAGTTATTGGTAGTCTTATTGCTGTTATTAGTGGTATTGGATCAGTTATTAGTTGTATTAACAAAATGTTTGACCCGAAATATTATGAAAATATGGCGGTTCAACCGGATAATAATGGTTATGCCTATGGAGATTATCCTTGGAATAGACCAGCTGATCCAGGACTTCCAATGAACACACCTATCTATCGAGGCAATGATGGAAAAGGAGAACCAATCTGGTGGCTCAGAAAGAAGGGTAATGTCGTTGAAGTCTGGTAAATAAAGAAGATGAAGCAATAACATGCACGACCCGCCAGAAGAATAATTATTAATTGGCTTGAAATTATATTAAAAATGAAAATAGTAGAACCTTTTATAATAACAGATGATTGTATGTTATGGTTTATGTCAGACCTACATTACAACCATGCAAATGTTATTAGATTTAATGAAAGACCATTTGAGAATGTGTATAGAATGAATAAACACATTGAAGAAACTCTCAAGACAACACCCAAGAAAGGAGATATAATCTTCGACTTGGGAGATCTGTTCTGGAAAGGAGTATCAGAAACAGAGATGAAAAGGATTATAAGTGAAATACCTAAACAACGAATCTACAAAATCATGGGAAATCATGATAATTATAATGTCTATAAAAAATCTTATGTGGGTACTTTGTTTAGTCTTATATCTGATATCCTGGAGATAAATGTAGACTATCAGGGGAAGATATATAAACTAGTACTAAGTCATTATCCATTGTTGTCGTGGAGAGATAAAAGTAGAGGTTCGTGGATGATAGCTGGACATACTCATGGTGCACTGGACTCTTATAACAAAGAATCTGGGGATCTCAGAGTTGATATCGGGTTTGACTCTGAAATAGCTAAGAACACTGGGAATTTTATGATCAGCTTCCCGGACCTAATTAAGCATTTTGAAAAGAAAACTGAGGATTAATTCCTCAGTTTTTTGTTTTCTTAAAAAAAATAAAAGGAGAGGCAAGATTTTATTCTCTCTTACCTCTCCTAACAACAAGTGTTACAGAAGAATATTATCCTTCCGTCTTGTCCTCACCAGCGCCTTTAGCTTTAGAAGCTTCTTCGTTCACCGCCTTAGTGGCGGCAACCTTTGCTTCTTCAACTTGATTCTTAATCTGGGAGTATTTCTCTCTCACGCTGGCCGAGATCTTCGGCCAGTAGTATCCCACTGCAAAACCTGCAGCGGTTCCTATCAGGACTTTCAGTCCATTACCTTTCTTTTCCATAACACTTAGTTGTTGCTGTTGTTGTTGAACTTGCCATGGCCTTGGCGGTAAAAACCACCATTCTGACCCTGGCGATAACTCTCGCTTGTCGTCGGAGCAGCTACAGGCTCCTCTGACCTCATCTCAGGCTCTAATGCCTGGTCGGCCTCCCTAGTTGGGAAGACCGTACTTTTGACCTTACGACAGGTCCCGGGAATGAACTCCTTGTCCTTCCCTTGTTTGTAGCAGACGTATCCTACGCCTACTAACAAGGCAGCCTTACCGACTACCCTGATCGTCTTCTTCACCCAAGACTTCTTCTCGGGTTGCGTTTGCTGTGTATTCTCCATAACACCTTACAACGTTAAATAACGGGATTTTGTTTACTGTGACTGTGGACCCCGGTTAACCACTTTATCATCACATATATAAGGTTTTGGGGGGATTTGAAAAACTGAGGTCTAAAAAAAAAGAAAACACCTCAAAGAATATCCTTAAGGTGCTTATTTATTCAAAATTTTGTAATGAGAGACTTAATATCTCCGAGATTATTTCTAGGAACCGTTAATTCATCAACAGTATACATATGTCCGTCATCATAATCTACCAAATCAGCGGATTGGAACACTACTGACTTAGGCTGAATAGTGCAAGAGTCTGCATACCTATCTGACACCTCCTTATATTTTCCAACCCAATATTTAGCCCAATCAGACACGGCATTATTAGGATCCAATTCGTATTGATCCAACAGACCGTCTTTTGGCTTTGGACATTCAAATCTAACTGTTACCTCTTCATCTTCTAGATTAGTTTGCTGTACTTCCCAGTACCAATAGTTTCTCTCCCTCTTAGCAGTCGACTCAGAGGAGAGGAGATCTTCCCAAATATCATTAATCAAAACAACTGTATTCTCTCCCATACCATTAGGAGTAACCAGCGTTTGGTTTTGTACGAGTTGATTTCCACTTACCCATACAGAACCTTTTATCGTCTTAGTAATTGCCATTTAATTCAATCATACAATAAAAGAAAAGATATGACTACAATTAATCATATCTTCTCCTGTTTTTACTGGATCTTACCTTTCTTAAGTAGATCCTCAGTAAGCAATAAATATCCAATGGAATTATAATATTCTCCAAGCTCTTTCGGGCAGTGGATAAAGCTTACTGGGTAGTGTTTCTCAACTTCGTTACAAAATTCAGGATCTTCTAAAGCCCTCGACATAAAGTAAGAAATTCCACCAACAAATAAAATTCCTTCAACAACATCAAGGTAATTAGAATATTTTTCCTCAATTAGGTTAAGAACACTAATCAAATATTGTTTAGAAAGCTTATCAACAATATCAGTCAGATCAATAGTTCTTCCTCTTCTTACAATCTGTCTGCTATCAACAGCCACTTGAGCTTCTTTAATACTGATTCTATACTCATAATTTTTATAAATATAGTTAGCAAGTTCTCTACTAATATTCAAGACCCCAGTATTTTCAAGACCTATTGTTTGTCCAGCTGCGGACTTGTGATCAATAATTGCACAAAGATCCAAACTCAAAAATCCACCATCACAAATGACAGCATTACTAAGAGTATTACTTGAACTATGAACTGCGGGATCTCTAGGATTCTCTTTATAGGTATCATAACAATATCGACAAGCCAATCCTTGAGGATAGACAAGGAAATAATTGTTTGATCTATCTATAAGAAGTGCTGTATAGAGATAATCAAGCAAGTCATCAGCTTTATCAGAGAATGCCATACTCAGTCCAAGACATACTTTACTCCAATTTTGATTTCCTAACTTTTTAAGGACATAGGAAATAACGACCGGGTAAACCTCTTTCATATCATTATAGGACTCGAGTGGCATTAAGAGACTACGATCCAACTTTAATGCGCTTTCTGCTAGGACATAATAACAACCATTAAGACTAAAAACGCTGTTCTGATCAGCCATTAAAGGTTGTTCAGGTAATTTTGCAACAGACGAAATAAACTTCTCATTAACAAGGAGTCCATTTTCATCAAAGTAACTATACTTTACACTACTATATCCCAGATCAATACTTAAAATTCTCGGTTTTTTCTGCATATAATTAGAACAAATTACTTATTTACTATTTTTGTATATTCTTCTATGATCTTCTTATCGATCTTCCACTTAGTTAGATCCACAATCAGCTCGGATATTAAGTAATCTTTTCCAACATGCGGATATAAGTAAGAGTACCCTGTTGTTACAACCCCAAGTGCATAATCATTAGGATTCTTTGTACTCTCTACTACAACTACTTGGATTAGGTCTGACTTTCCTGATGTTGTATTTTTATATAGGAATAAAGGTCGACCATTAAGAAGATCTCTGTGCAATGATGAATATAAATCTGCAGCAGCTTCCTCTACTGAATGCCAACCCCAAACGTATCTCTCCCCATCCAAAGGTTCTTTTACATCAACTTCAATATTTAAATTTCTTTCATTCATCTATTAGTTAATTAAATAAATTAAAACAAAGTAATAATTTCCTAAACCACATTCAATCTCTTGAATTCCAATAGTCTCATAACAATCTTTACAGGCCTTCATATCCTTCATAAATTTCCCAACTGCCTCAAGAGCAGAACCAAGATATTCAGAATCTTCCTTAATCTTTGGGATCTTCAGGAGAACTTTATATTCCTCCCAAGGCTTTTCCTCACCCATAATATTGATTGATTCAAGAAACTGTAGCTTAACCCCTCTTTTATCGAAGGGATACTCTGTTATATAATCAGTTAGTTTATTCTTTATTTGTAATCTTCTTTGCCCTCTCATTCTAAGAAGGCGATCAATGTCATTAACTCCTACCAGTATGCCCATATCTACCAAGACCTCTTTCGGTATTTGTGTCTACCATAGTTTCTTTAGGAATCCAGTTTATCTTAGGAACTTGTTGAAGTACTATTTGAGCAATTCTATCACCAGGTTCAATAACAAAGTCATTAGTTTGGTGATGATTGATTAGAATAACACCAATCTCATTTCTATAACCTTCATCAATTGTCCCAGGAGTATTAAGAACCGTAACACTGTATTTAGCAGCTAATCCACTTCTGGGTCTAACCTGTATCTCATAGCCTTCTGGAAGTTCAACAAATAATCCAACTGGTACAATAACAGTAGCTCCAGGTTTTAGAATAATAGCTTCTTCAATATTAGCTCTTACGTCCATACCAGAATCTCCCGATTTCGCATATTCGGGGAGTTTATATGGCGACGAATTGTACACTACAACATCAACTGATTCCATACTTAAATTTTGTCTTTAATCTAAACCACCATCCAGACCCGGAAACAAACCTAACTCCTCTAACAAACTCTAAACCTTTTTGAAACTGTTTGATATCAATAGCGTAAACATCAAAACCCATATTTTCAGGGCTAAGAACAATTCCTCTATCGTTCAGAACTCTCTCATCATAGATTAAGTCACTGAGCGATTGCATAAGGTTATTATAATCCTCAGGAACTAGATAAGATCCTTTACCTTCAAGCTCTTCTAAGTCCAAGCAATAGTAGATAGGAAGTCTAAGTCTCACTGATATTCCTTTATATTCAAATACCAGAGGAGACTCAATACCCTCCCTATCAAACCATACTCGAATTGGCATAGGATTAGTACTGGTAGAAATAGTCTTACTAAACTCAGTAAGATTATTATACATCTCCAATAGGTCCTCCTGTAGTACTGTCATTACTCACCAACGGCTAAAAACAGCTTAACACCTACCTGATCAAGGATATCATAAATCTTTGAAGCAGCACCGGGTTCAATCTTTCCCATCAACTTCTTAGATTTTTCGAGCAACTCGATATATTCTGTCAAAGGATTCTTAGTATTACCGAGCTTATTCTTATCAAACAGGCCGGAATCATTTACGACTTGCTTCAGGATCTCAACAACATCAGCTCCATCAGCAGGAACAATCTTAATAGCTGTAGGGAATCCATTCTGATAAAAATTATAATCGATCACATTCCACTCCGAAACCTCAGGTGCGGGACCAGTTGGATTTTCCTCATCATCAGTTACGTTGAAAACCTTTACCAAATAACCGCTCTTTGCCAGCCAATAATTAAGGCTAGCGAAATCCTTGAAGGTCATAGTGGCGTCATCATTAATAAAATTGATAATGTCAGGATTCTTAAGAGCAAGCTCAATAGAAGCAACATTCTGCTTCAAGAAACCTTTAATGAACTCCATAGTATCTACACCAAGAGCAGTCTTATTCAGTCTAGCACGATCAACGCACTTACCCATAGAAACATTCACATCACGACCAGTGATAGAATACAAACTTACTTCAATCATTTAATTTAATAACTGTTTAATTTTTGGATTTTCAATGGCTAAAAATATAGTCCATAGTCTCTCAGAAAAATTAATTCCTAATAGATTCAATTCACTAGCAGAAAATTGATTAAGGTCTAATATTTCATCAGCCAATTTATTAAAATCTACGGCAAGATTATTTTTAAAGTCGATAGCTAGGTCAATTAGGTGGGACATAAAGAAGGGATCCTGAATCGTTCTCCCTCCATCCAACAAATCCCACTCAACTTGATCAATTGAAACTCTTAGGTACTCAAAGAACCTAGTTATGACTAATCTGCCGCCGTATCTACTAATCAATGAACTATACAGAACTTTCATAAAGTCTGTAAAGTCTGTGTCATTTTTTGTCTTTTTGCAGTCTTTCATTTAACGTTATATACGATGCTTTCCAGACTAACTCTAAGTTTCGTTTTTGAAGACTTGTGTTTAAATATTGATTAAGATATTCATGATAATCTCCCTCCTTTCCTTCTTTCACAAGCTTCAAAAGGGTCTTAATATCAATGTCCGTATTTTCCCATCTAAATCGGTCAATAACAAGAAGTAGATTGAGATCAAGATCCTCAAGGTTGGCAAGATTCTTCAGGTATGTTCTCATTCTATTTATTCTTGAGGTACATAGAGGATTACCACACTTAAGAAAAGATCCAAATATATCTTTTTCTCCTAAAGTATAGCCACACTCGCATGTCGGCCAAGCAAAATTACCTGACCCACTTGAGAATACACTACCAACCATAGGAATAGTGCTGTTTGCTAGGATAATACCAACTTCAGCACCTTCCGTAATATTATTTTTTATTAATTTTGAAACAGACCCAGCAGAAGGCTTAACGATCTTACAGCCCTTAATATAGACAGGATCAATAATTACATTAGCAGACCATGAATCTTTACCTTTATCCGACTGATCATTCCACTGTATTCCGTGAACAACCGTCTTTAGGGCTTCAGTGTCCGTTCCTGCTCCTGAAAATTTAAGCGCTCTCTGACAAACGCCATGAGAATTATAAAGACACCAGCCATCATTCAAAAATTTACCGGTATTAGTCTTTGTTCTATCTACCTCAGTAAAACCTTCTGGCATATTAAGAAGCTCTGATAGTGTCCAAGTCTGGGCTGGAGCAAATGTAATATGACCATCAATTTTACTATATTGGATAGGGAAAGAATCAAGAACCTCACGATAAGATTTGCCTTCTAATGGTGAATCTGGAGCTAGATAATACCGATAAGCCCTGAGTGTTAAGAGATTATTAACCTCTGACTCAAGATGCTTACTGTTTATTAGGCCACTAGCTTTTTGCCTTGCTCTTTCAGGCTCTGCTTCAGACAAACGTTCAAGATCTACTAAAGCCTCACACTGAATAGCTAGTATTCCTGTTGGAAATTTCTTAGGTACGAGTTTTAAAAGTTTCCAAGTCTGATCTACTCCATAATCAAATGAAGTATTGCCAACTGAAGTAAGACGTAATGGAATTCCTGTCTTAGGATCCAGATAAAGAGCTATAGAACAACCATCATACTTGAGATCACAATACATCTCGTCTTCTGATATTCCTAACTCCTTAGCAGTCTTACAGATAGCCTCTATCATCGTACACCCCTGAACCTTGAATTTCTGAATTTTTTGAATATATTTATTCTTACTTCTGGTTCCTTTAAGATAGGTTTGGATGACATAATCACGAACATTAAACTTGTCTTCTCGCGCAGCTTGTAATTCATAAGCATCAAATAATTGATCTGACATTCCAGTCGGCTTAGAATCTACCCAATAAGCTTTTGCTGCATTAATCAAAAATTCCCACTTCAACAATACTTGCGTGTCAATTGTCTGCATCTAGTTTTATTAACCATTTTAATAGAATTGATTGAATTTCAGATGCGAAAACTTCATCTATGTTTGGCAAATCTGGGATAAGATCATCTGTATCTTTGTAGACTATATAATCCTCTGGATCAGTATCTAGTGGAACGACATTATAACCGCGTTTCTCTAGAAACTCTTTCATTTTATCTACATCCCAGATAATTCCAAAAGGACGAGAAGCTTCTATTGAGCATAAAATGTCATTGGCAAATTCACAACCGTCATCTTCATTTTCATTATAGCTCTCGTTATTTGAAAACCAATCACTTTCTTCAATTATATGACTCATATATTTTCAAAGTTAAGGCATTTACTTGATCTTTTTGGTAAATTGTTCAGTATAGTAATACACTAAGAGGTATGCAAGAACTACGTTAAGATCTGTTTCTGAATTATAAATCATGTTAACTGTCCAAATATCACTAACCTGATCCATAATATAGAATAAATCGACCTTAGTTCTAATTCTTTTATCATAATGGATGGGAAATTCTCTAGCTCTTCCTTCAAACCTAAAGAAATCAGAAAATCTAGAAAAATCCTTACTTTCTTCTTTAATACTACCTAGGATGATCATCTCCGTTACGTATTTGTAGGGACAATAATCAAATAAAGGTACTGTTAAACAAGCATCCTTACATAAAGTCCGTGTTCTTGGGGGATTATTTTTTATATAGTTTATTATATTGGGTTTAGAAGCTTTTTGAATAGACTCAATATATTCAATATCAGGGACCCAGAAATAATCTCCCAATGGTATTTCGACGAAAGATCCACTCGGTCTTCGAGAGTATCCAAAAACTGTTACGTTCATTAATTACAAAAAAGGGAGGAGTAACTTGTACTCCACACCCTTTAGAAGATACTGCTCGATCCAGAATCATTCTTATCTGACTCCGCATCTTTCGTTATAGTGCAGTCAATTAGCAAGATCATACTTGCAGCACTAATGCTATTCTCAATACTAACCCTTAGACACTTAGCACTATCTAAAATACCTGCTTGCTCTAGATTAACAAATGACTTAGTCTTGGCATCAAAACCAACACCAGGTTTCTTGATCTTTTGAAGCTCTCTCAGAATAACTTCACCATTAACACCGGAATTTTCAGCAATAGTGGTAAGAACAACTGGGAGAGACTTCTGAACAATCATAGCACCCTCACGTTCATCTTCAGTTAGTTTAGACCAGAAGGATTTATCTCGTCCAAGTGCCTCAGCTGCTTTAAAGAAAGTATAACCTCCACCAGGACTACAACCTTCCTCAATAGCACATTTGGCAGCAAGAATTGCATCCTCAATAGTGGCCTTTCTGTTTGCGGTTTCAGCTTCACTAGCTCCACCAGCTTTAATAACAGCAATACCTCCAGTTAGATTAGCAATTCTCTTCTCAAACTTAGTCTTGTCGTAATCCGAAATAGTAGGATCCTCAAGACGCTTAACCATAATTGAAGCCCTCTGACTAATAGCATCAGGATTTCCAGCACCATTATAGATAATACAAGAGTCTCTTCCAACTACAACCTTCTTAGCCTGACCAAGATCAGAGAGGGTGGCTGAACTAAGAGTCAATCCGGCCTCAGCAATGATATGAGTAGCGCCCACAACAACTGCAATATCCTCCATTGTATTCTTTCGAGTATCTCCAAATTCGACACCCTTAACAACACAACAACGAATAGCACCTCTTATGGTATTATAAACAAACATAGCATTAACTGTCTCATCAATATCATCACAGATAATAAGCAAAGGACGACCCTGAGCATTTGTCTGATAGTCCTGCAAAAAATTAACAATCTGAGGGATAGATGAAATACGTTCTGATGCCACCAAAATATAAGCATCCTCCATGACACACTTGCCTTCTTCGGCATTAGTTACGTACTGGGGAGAACACCAACCTTTGTCTAGCTTCATACCAGTCGTTACCTCAATCGTTGTGTCTAGGGCAGATGAAGTATCAGCAGTAACTAGACCATTAAAACCAACAGTCTTAAAGCCCTCAGCTACTAAAGAACCAACCTCTGGATCATTATTTGCAGATATCGTGGCAACCTTACAGACCTTCTCAAGATCTCCATTAACGGGGATTGAATTAGCCTTGATAAATTCTGTTACCCATTTACCTGCTAACAACATACCAGCTTTAATTTCGTTCACATTAGCACCAGCAGAAATAGCCCGTTGACCTCTCTTACAGAACTCCTGAATAAACAAGGAGCAAGTAGAGGTTGAGTCACCAGCCTTTTCTTCTGTTAATGCAGCAGCTTTCTTTACTAGCTCAGCTCCGATGTTTTCCTCTTGGTCAGCTAGTCTAATATTCTTGGCGATAGTAGCACCATCACGAGTAATTTGACAACCTAGACCATCATCAGCAATAGCAATGCCATGTCCTGACGGTCCCATCGAAATCTTAATTGCATCAACGGCTTTATTAACACCTTCAATAATTTTCTCTTGACAGGATCTTCCCGTCTTAATAATTTTATTGTCCATTTCTTTAATAATTTTTTAAAATACTAGCAAAATATCTGATAACGTAATAACTCTATAGCTGACTCCCTCAACAGTAATTTCATGACCTGCTTTAGGATAGGTAGCAATTAAGTCACCTTCCTTAAGAGAAGATGTTACATTTTCACCAACAGAAATAACACGATAAGTATCATACTCACCTGCTCCTGCTGGTAACTCAAAACCACCTAGCTTTTCAGACAGCCTAGAGTCCTTTAGTTCCTCATGTTTTACTAAAATTTTTACATCAACTGTTTTCATATTTCCTGAAATTTAAATTATTTATATTCAATAATAAGAGTCTAAAGTGGATCTAACAGTAAAAACATAGGTTTCAAATCCTTAATAATAAATGAAATGCTATTTTTTTATTATTAGAGCTTTATCGGGATTTACATTTGTTAGAGCAATACCAATTAGATTTAAGACCTATTTTCGAGCAAAAGAACGTCTATCGGCTTTTCCAAAGATTCCATTTAATAATCATCATGTTGTTGCCGGATACTATTTCGGAACAATAACAGGAGAAGTGACAAAGATACCAACCCTTAATCAACTAAGACTGCTTAGAAGTACAGTTAGAATTCCACTTACTAGATGTGGAGTCTATGATGAAATCGACCAAATTAAGGGAGTGATAGAAGAGTTTTATGATGAAATAATAGACATTATTGAATATGATTATCCTAAATTTGATGATCAGATAAAAACTATATATGGACAGCTACCAGAGAAATTTACGATGGATCTTGAAGAAACTATAAAGAATTGTGAAAAGTTTAGTAGTAATATCTTCGTTGGATGAACTAAATGAGAATAAGACTTGTTTTATTACTATTAATGTTCCAATATTAACTACTAAGACAGGTTCTAATATTGTAAATAACACTACTAAAATTATCCCTGGTTTTGAAAGAGATATTATTATAGAGACTTATGATTACTATTCAATGAGAGATGGTGATAAACTCAGGCCTGCCTATGCTAGCTTCGACTATTGCTATAACTCGCACCTAGGAATTACAGAAAAAATATTAACTCCTAGGTTAGTTAAAGAGTTATTAAAAAGCTTTTCAATAATTTATTCTCGAACTATAGTCGTAAAAGAGTTTCTTCTTGATAAGGAAAATATAAAAACACCACAAAGAACTAACAAGGCCTTTCAAGAATTTCACTCTTATTTTGTAGAACTGGGGTTTAATGGGATTTATGGGACTTGTAGTAAGCGAGAGATGTTATCTTTATTATATAGGAGTAACGACTTCTTATAGAAATATGAAAAGTATAATAACTCTATCTTTTCTTGGTCAGAAATATATAACTTATAATATTTCGATCTATATTCCTATATTTACCAGATTAGATCAAATATTTTCTTATAAGAGTAATATTTATAATTTTGATGGAAAATTAATAGGAGTTATTAGTGGACCTGATATTACTCCGGCATATAAGAAGGAATATGAACCTGCCTACCTAAAATTTGAGTGTTTTTATCACCAGGCACGTGGCATCGGAGATAAAATAATGACACCAAACTTAATAAAATTAATGATTAGGGGTGCTTACTGTTCTAATATTCTAATAGTAAGTGATTTTCTTGAAACCCCCAATAACTTACATTCAATCAAAGCAGGCTGTCAAAGATTTCAAATCTTTTATACTTATACTGTAGATTTAAAATTTAAAGGATATAAAGGCACTTGCAGTAGGCAGGAAATGAAAAATCTAAGTAATAGTAATATCAAAATTGATATAATTGAAAGTATTAAAGAATGAAATGTATAGTCATAGTTACTAAGATTGATAAAGGTGCATATAAGGCGATTTCACATTCAATTTATATTCCAGTACTATCTAAAGTAAAAATAGAAAAATTTTACACTGACCCTCATTTTGATTTTAATCAGAAACTGATAGGATCTTCAGGACTATATAATACAAAGTTCTATGATGAATACGGGCCTGCCTATATATGTTTTAAAAATAAGCAGAAATTAGTAGGGAAAGATTCTATGTTTAATGAGAAATATCTTACTTCAAATTTTATAAGAAAGTTATTATGTAATAATAATGCATATCCTTTATTTAGTAAAATAATAATAGTGAAAGATTTTCTCAAGGAATCTGAAGAATTAATCCTAAAAGAAACTTCAAATTCTCACAGCAATTATCTAGATTTTGCTGCTTACTTTGTAGATTTAAAGTTCAAGGATGAAAACGAGACTTACAATCGACAAGAAATAGAAGAATTAACCGGACTATTTCTTAGACTTGTTAAATAAAAAAAATAAAAGGAGCTTTTAACGGCTCCTTATTTCTTTTCTTTTTCCCGAATAAACCTCTTTCTATCAGCCAAGAGATCGGCAAACTCCTTTAATTCAGGGGTTTCAATGCTATCAAAAATTAGTTCAATCTTATCTCTTAATTCACCATAACGAATTCCTGATATATCTTCTTTTTCTAAACAATCTAGAATAATATTATCTCTTATATATTTTCTTATCTCATTCAGTAAGGTTTGTGTTGCTACTATTACAGACTGCTTAAAGATCCACAATACTAAAAGATCGTGAAATACTACAAACCCTACAATAGAGCAAAGGCATACCAAACCTAATAATATACTAAAACCCGTCTTAAGAAATATAAAGTAAGAGAAAGTCCCGCATATCAAAAAATAAAGAAGATATAGGGACTTTAATATTTTCTTTTTCCCTGAAAAATATTCCTGCATCATAAAATTAAAAAAGAGGGGAAAGGCTCATCACCAATCCCCGTTTGATTTAGGTTATTCAAAAGATCGCCACTCACAAGATCTAATAGCACGAAAGAGATCATAATTCTTAGTCTCTCCAGTAAAAGTCTTCTTGGGGTAATTGACTACTTTTGAAAGATCCAGATTAAGGGGGTTTTGTCTAGCAATATCTGCCATATTATAAACACCCTGGATCTGAAGTTTTACTCCTTCCCCTACTCCGACAATCTTGAAAACACCAAAAGTATCTTGAGTTAACAAAATATCAATCAAAGCACCATCACGAATCTGATACTTTGTCTTTCTAATCAAATCACGAATACCGCAAACGATTAGTCTGGTGCCAAAAGGGTCCATCTCGTAAAGAGGAAAATCAGTACCATTCTCAAAAACAGCGGGAGCTTTTTCACTAGACTCGTAGATGTGAGAACCCATCTTTCCACTAAAGGACTTCTCAATGAAAGCTGCTGCCTTCTTGCTGAGATCCTTTCTTGATCCACGCATCATCATAGCAAGCAAATCACCATGGTACATATTATTTTTGGTTGCCTGCAGCTTTTCATTGGGATGAACTCTCTCAGAAATCTTCACCAAAGTTAGGAGTGGTGTATAATCTGGGAGCATTTCTGGGGTTACTACTTGATAGAGATAATGATCTCTAAGCACTTTGTTCTCTAAGTAAAATGGATACAACTTTCCAATAGGAGTATCTGAAATTTTAGGTCTTTTCATTACTTACTTTTTCTTTTTGTTAGACTTATTATTAATTAACTCTGAATCTACCTGTCGTGAAGCAATAGGAGGATATCTAAAAACAATACGTCCTCTCGTTAGATCATAGGGACTCATTTCAATAGTAACTTTATCACCTGTCATAATTCTGATAAAATTTTTACGAATCTTACCAGATATAGTACAGATAACAGTATGATCTTCTCCCTTTAAGTCTAACATCACATTAAACATAGAATTACCTAGTTCTTGTACTACTTCACCATCACATTTTATATTTTCTTGTTTCATAAAATGATTTCTGCATTCTCGTCAAAACTGACGTTAATGTAATTAAACTTCTTCTTAATAATATCCTTCTTGAGATCATCCGTCAAGTTGATATTATTAATGATGTCAGCTAAGGTTACTCTGGCTCTAATAAAATAACCATCTCCCTCAGCTTTAGGTAAAAAGACAAAAGATGATAAAATTACTTTATTTTCTCTTGCCTCATCTAGTAGGAATTTAATTGCCTCCGATAAAGGCCCTTCTCCCAATAATTCAGTAATTGGCTGGATCTTATTTGACTTTTTTACAGTTTGATCCAAGTCTCTATTATTAACTACAAAATGATTAGCAAAGAAAATCTCATAGTACTTAGAATAGGTTTCCCAACTACTAAAAACATAGTTAATAGGATTTTCAATTGTCTTTAAGACTTGTGATGTAATCGCCTGTATATCGATCCCAAAATACTGAAATAGGTTTTGATAGAAAGGTCCTGACCAAACATTATTAGTATCAATGAGTGCACAGGTCTTTGACTGGAGATTATTAAGATTATCTTTCTCTGTATTAGCTTTAGAAATCATATTAGACTTTACAACATCCCATTCACTAATTAAAGTACTAACACAGAGATCCTTGTAATACTTAAGAATCAGTTCAACTATATCTTCTGACAACTTAGCTTCCCAATCTTTTTTCCAGATTGATAAAATTTCAAGAGGGTTAACTCCAGGTTGTCCTAAGGCATTCTGAATAATACACTCAAAATAAGGTCTAATATCAGGAACATCATCAATAAGTCCCTTTCCACCATCTACAACGCTACCAAGTTTAAAAACAAGTCTTAAATTACCAAGGGCGGATGGATAGTTAGACTTAAGAATATCACTGATCTTTCCTGAACCATCTCTGGGGGCTACACCTTTGTAAATCAGATATACTTTCTGAAGACTATCTACATTTGTTTCAAAATCAGATATAACATCTCCTCCGGTTTTTCTGCTAAGAAAAGTTCCTAGATAATAAAACGAATCCTCAGAACTATAATACTTATGACCTACAATCAGCTTCTTTACTTTCTTTCCAATAGAAAAATAGAGTTGACGATTCATTTCATCGTAACAATCATCATATTCTTTCATTTCACTTGTAACAAAGCTAACGAAGCCCTCATCATTATTAATTATAATCTCAAACTCTTGGCTATCAAACTGGCCTTGAGTCTTAGAGATTAAGTTCTGACTAATAATTCTTCCTACAGTAGAGTCAGCAAAATTCTTTACAGTACACCATTCAGGCAGCTCGTCAGACTTACAGAGAATCTTTAAATCGTCTGTAATAGATAAACTAAACTGAGGATCCTCTAGAATAACTTTCTTTGTATGTCCTGAAATATGTTTAATATACTTCGATAATACTCTCTTTGTCTCTACTGTTGGTGCGAAAACTACTGTATTATCATCACCAATATAGGCATCAATATCACAAACTAATCTCCAACTCATTCTTCGAAAAGGATTTCAAATTTTACTTTATACTTTAAACCATTAAATTTAATTTTATTTCCACCAAGAAAGATTTTAACTTCTTTAAGTAGATTTTCAAGCTCTGGAGTAGGATCCAGAATGTCAGTAGGACTAACTAATTTAAGAGTAGCCGTCTTATATCTTTTCCGGACCTCATCAACACCTTCCAAAGTACAGATAAACAGATGACCTTCTAACAGATCACAAGCCTCTCTTAACTCTGGAACCTCCCAACACTCTCTATTAAATCTAGCATCAACATACTCTTCTATTGTGTTGACCATATTGATAGAGGAATTAGGAGTTCTTCTACAGTCGATGCAACCACCTCTCTTATAATGAATTAAGCTCTGGTTTACATCTCGAATAATCTCTCTAATTTTTGCTTTTTTCACTACCTAATAAATTTACCATTACAAATTTAAATAACTCCTCTCTCTCAGCAAATAAAGTACTGTCTCTTCTACAAACAGTTTTATAAGGATAACAAATATAATAGCTGCTAAAGTATTCTTTATCTTCATGAACAAATACTTTCTCACTCCAACCATTAACTATATCCTCTACTAAGTATCCTGATTCCTTTATTGAAAACTTCTCACCATAATAAAGATCAGACTTATAATACTCATTCAATATATAAGGATCAGGGTCGTTAATAGGAGTAATTTTCCAATTATCTAACGAGATTTCATACCTAGGGGCTATATTTCTATCTGCGAACTTCCTAGGAACAAAATATCGATCAATATCATAACAGTCACTAGGAAGGTAAGCTAGTGATATAAAATCCTCAGTAACAAAATAAGGATAAGTATCCAAACTTTTAATAAAGGGGAGCTTATCGCTTGGAAAATCAACTATAACCTGTGTTGGAACATAATCTTTATATATGTCCTCTCCCAATACTTTATAATAAGCCTCCTTACTAACTATATAAATCTTAGGCATGATCTTTAAAATAATCTAAAATACTTATTTCATCCCAAGACCTAATACCCTCTTTAGATCTGCTATTATGACCGAAATATCCATCAACAGCATTAATATACATTGAAGAAGAAAATTCATCTCCTAGGTATAATTCTGACCACTCTGTTACTGACAATGACTCTTTTATTCCCAATTGTTCTATGGCGAGATTATCAAAAGCAAAAATACACTTGAGTCTCTCCATAGAATATACATGACGGGCTGTCCATAGAGTTTGTTTGACTATAGATCTCCATTCGTCTAATTCATTTATTTCTTTAACATTAGAGGCTCTACCATATTGTTTAAACCCTAGAATAAGAAATCGAAGTCTACTAAATCCGAAGTAAATGTCAGAATTATTTGTGTATTCTTTTAAGATCCTAGCAAAATCTGATACTGGCATTACACCAATCACGATATGCCAAACAACTTGATTCACCTCTCCACCAAGCCTATATAGTAATGACCCCTCTTCCCCGTCATTACTTATCAAATTATGAAGATCATCAAAAGAGGAAATACTAATACCGATAGCTTGAAAATAATGACGTTCGCTGAGTAATGCGGCAGATCCAGAACCCACATTTCTTGTATACCTATCCTTATGACTAGTACTATGCCTATTAAACACAATTTCAGATTTTTCTCCAGGCCTCTTAATTATACTCTTAGAATTTATAGTTATTCTTAGCTGAAACCGGGTATTCATTGAACACCAACTTCCAAAATCAAGAACCTGAGGAACAATCATAGTAAGATCTCCACCTCCTATGGCTATCTCAATTGGATAATCCTTAATCGGAGAAAGTACTTGTTCTAAATTTTCCCAAGAACAAGTTTTACCTGTAGGAACAGAATTTTCATGACAGAATGGACAACCTATGTCACAAATATTACTAACTTTAAGATCTATAGAGTCTGGAAAAATAGGATTAAAATTTTCACCTACTCTCAAAGCTCTTCTAAACCTTGTCCCACTCCTATCAAACGTTACAATATAATTACCATTTATATAACTACTACTCATCTTGTCCGCTAATTTCGCCGAATTCCTCCGATATTATTTTACTCTTCAGACAATACCAGGATTCCTTATTTTCTTCTAAAAGTTGAATAAGAGAATTAAGATATCCTGTATCATTATCACCACTATTTTTAGTTATACTATTTAAATAAAGCTTCAGCAAATCATCATTTAGCCTTGTTGTTATCCAAGTATAACCATCTACTAATAAAAATGATTTCCCAAAATGTTCCTTAAGTTTGGGTAAATATTTTACATCAATAGAGACATCATCTACGTACTTAGCATACCTATTTGCATTAAATGTATCCCATTCAAAATCCTGAACGAATCTCTTCTCTTGGATATCATAGTACAATAACCCTAATATCTTATTGACCTCAGTAGTAGTACTTTCCAAGGGATATCGATCTAGCTCAAAATCTATTCTCCCTATTGGCTCTGGGAACATTATCTGAAGTATAGCTTTTGGATTTTCATTAGGCGGTATTAGTCCAGAGCCCTCTAAGACTTTATAATAATCCTCCCTGGTCTCCTTCTCACAGTCTCCTCCAATAAATACCATCGATCTTGGATTAAACAAAAACTGTCTAAGAGTTTCCTTGGAATTAAATATTTCTGGATACTTGTCCTTAGAGTCATGATCTATTGTTGGTAATCCAAAAATACAATCATAATCATAGTAATAAACTAATTCTTCCCAATCTTTTAGATCATGAATCTCCTTTAGCTTATTAAAGTACTCTGGGAAAGCATCAAAAATAACGTCCTTAGCCCCACTTACCTCAATTAGTACCTCTTTCAAGACTTTAATCTTATCCAGACAGTTAAATACAGTCTGATAGTCTTGTGATAATGCTTGGCCCATTGCATAGTGCACTTTACTTTTTACACTGTTAATTATATCAAATCTCTGACCAAAATTAGAAATTGAAGAGGGTACGTGAAGACAACCATCTTCACTAATAGGTAAATCCCAGTATGGGGATCCTGGGGCAGACACTTCATTACTTAGCCTATCAATCACAACAGCATGTGATGAACTACTGTTAGTTTCAGGCATATTCAATCGAATATCAAATTTTATTCTTTTCATATCTCAACAATAAGGAAAAGAAAGGCAGGGAATTCATCCCCACCTAAGATCGTAACAGATTATATTAGCCTCAATATACATCTGATCAAAAAAATCATTAATTAAATCTTGTTTACCATATTTTAAAGCAAGATTGTAATCTTTAAGTAAAGACCAATTAGACGTATAGGATATGAAAGGTATCGTTAAAATGTCTGACCAGCAAGATTTAAAATCTGGCCACTCAGTTCTTCCATCATAATCGGGGATAGATCCTATTAATCTATAACGATTCGGAAAAGCGTCCCCTAAGATGTCATTAGTCACAAAATAATGTTTTTGAAAATCCGTAACTCTAGTTGCAGTATAGATATAAAATACTTTAGATAGATAATTATCAAACAATATTTTTATATCTGTAAGGATATTACTAGCATTTTGACCAGAATAACTGAAACCAATAAATGGAATACCTCTATCTTCTTTTATATTAACTGGACCATATACACTAAAGAAATGATTCAAAAAAAGAGCCGTGACTTCCGTGAGAGATGGAAGAACTAGTTTACCTTGAGATAATTTTATTATCTCTTCTAGATCCTTATATTCTCCAAGACACTTAAACTCTACAACACTATTTTTATCCATTTACTTCAAAATAGTGTGATGGATAAGTCTCTTTATATTTTTCATCTAAGATACTAACATTCCTAACCTCCGTCTGACCTAAAAATTCAGCCTCATGATTTGTTGAGTGAAGATGCCCATGTAAATTCAAATTGGGTTTTGTTCTTTCAATAAATTCAGCAAGGACTGTATTTCCAATATGAGTTCCTGGTACGTAGGAAATATGGGCTTGAGTAGGATCAAGAACATCACTAACACCATAAGGGGCGTCATGAGATAAGAGAATGGAATATTGATCTCCTTCAAAAATATTATCAGGAAACAAAGCATCTAAATCCCCTTTGATCTTTTCAAGTGGTTTCATATAAGCCCAATTATAAAAAGGCTTACACCAAGGAACGCCAACAACATTTACATGCTCATCTTTATATTGTTCATTGTCCAAATAGGTTACAAGCTTATTATACGGCCTAATAACTTCTTTTCTAAATTCAGCTGAGCAACGATAAGGATAAAAATCATGATTTCCCGCCACTAGAATAATTCTCTTTCTCACACCTAAACCATTGAGCCAAGGCATAAAATACTTTTTAGCCCAGTTTAGAGAGGCCTTGTCATCATGCTGAACACTAATATCAATAAAATCACCAGCAATAAAGAGATAATCAAGATCCTTACTTAATCTTGGAAATCTCCCATGCAAATCACTAATTGCACAACACTTAATCATATTGTTATATCATCTTTAAAAGTTCCAATAATGCTGATGATAGGTCTTGCATAACCCTCATCAACTATTCTTTCAGTTCCTCCTGCTTTATAAATAAGATTACCATCCAGATAAGTTAATGTGAAGGCATAAGGGCCTCCAGCCTCTTCTGATAATCTAATTTCACCTCCTGCCTTAATTAGCAAATTTTTTAAGATATCTAGTAATAGATTATCTCTCATTCCTAAACTCTTAACAGCAGACTCTACTTCTTTTCTAAAATATCCTATCTCCATAAATTATGCTTCTTCTTCAACTACTCTAACTAATAAGTGAAACCATCTGACACACTTCTCTAAAGCCTCAGCTGGGAAATTATTACCGTAAGCACTCTTAAATATAATAGCACAATTAGCAACTTTTGCCATCTGTTTATTTCGAATAAATACTGCTGATTTACCATTCTTTCCCCGATTAGGAATGAATAGGTCTAATTCGTACTTTTTCTCTAAGGCATACCGCTCACCAAGAACTTCAGCTCCAGGCTCATGACCGCACATTATAATAATCTTACAGGTTGGGTCTGCAGCTTTTCTTGATAGGTAATAGTCACACTTCTCTTTCAATAACTCATAATCATCAAATTCCTTAGCACCAGAAATAATTACTCTAAACTCATTAGTATTCATTATTTGAAAAAGTTTATAATATCAATATAATCTTTAATAGGGCCGGCTTTTATATTACTACCCCCTAAATCATTAAGTTTCTTTACTATTTCTGGTTTAGGATCCCCAAAAATACCAACATAACAGAAACCAGAATCTTTATGGGAATATAAAAAGTCCATAACGTCAATAAGATCCTCAGTAAAATTTTCACTAGAAGAGTTAAGAAAATAAACATCAGTATTATGATCTTTTATTTTCTTATCTGTCGTTGATAATTGATACTTAAGACCTAAATCTTTAAATGCCTTCTTAAAATCTTTATTCTCCCAAGAAGTATCGCCAGAAGTATGAATTAGAATCTGCTCAGGCTTATCTATCTGATCAAATCTCATATTAAAATCAGAAGGTGTAAGCTTAATACAGAGATACTCATTTTGAGATCCTGGAATAATTGATTTATAAAGGTGAGCATCTGAAATTAAGGCATCATCAAAAGTTAAAACCCCAAGCTCATTTCTTATAAACCGAACTAAACAATCCGTACTTAGCTTCTCAACATTTCCTACGTCTCTGCGCTTTATACCACTCTTGAAGATATATTGCTGAGTCATAGTGAATTGTTTTGTTTCCGAAATCCAACCAATATGCTCCTCCCAATTAATAGCCCTTAATTGCTCATCCATAATAGCTTCAAACCTCTTAGCTAATGGGGTTTTATAGATATAAGGTACTGGTTTAACCCCTTTATATGTTAACCCTGCATTATAAAGAGCATTAACAGAGATCAATTTAATCTTTTCAAGAGTTATTATTAAGTTAATTTCCTTATTCATACTTTAATTTTCCCAAGGCAAAGCATCCTTTCCAGAACTTGACCCTGGTGCTGTTGTTTTCTTTTTAATATCTGACTGAATTTCCTTATTGATTCTATAATAAGACTCAATAAAATGATCAATCTCAGCCTCCTTAAACTCTTGCTTATCCTTTATCTCAGCCAATTTCTCAAACACGCTCTTTGGAACTGACTTAAATCTGCCATTAGATAAACGGATATTATAATCTATAACTTGTTCCTCACCTCGTCTAGACTTAACAATTTTACTAGTTCCTAAACCATTGAGATTCTCTGGAAGTCTAGCCCTAGTTAAGCACCAATCGACGGTATGAATCTTTCGGGCAGATTCACCAACTTGATCCATCTCGATAACGGGTAAACTCCAAGCAGCTTTCATTGGTTGGGCTAGGATGAAAACAAGCTTTTTATATGAAACTGTCAGTTCTGATAGCTTGGCATAGATATCGCCATAAGTTAAGTACATAGATTCTGTAGCCACATTTGATTTAAATTGACTATCATAATCAATAAACAAAACATCATAAGGCTTATTCTTCATCTCTTCAACATAGTCATCTACCGTCATTGCTGAGGCAGGAATACAGGAAATAGACAAATTATCACCTATCGCTTTCGCTAACTCATTGTAACACTGAAGGATATTACGTTTAACCTCATAAAATGGGATCCCTAAATACTGAGCCGACATTCTAATAATAAAATCCTCTTCTGTCATATCACCCATACAGAGATAATGACACTTTTTACCCATCAAACACATATTTAAACACTCCTGCATACAAAACAGAGTCTTACCTGTATTATGACTGAAGAATCCAGACTCATCATCAAACTTAACTGCATAATTATGATAAAGAGCTACATTTACTAGATCATATACTGGATGAGGAGTATCTAATTTTTCAAGATAAACATTAGTGATTGTGTGAGTTGTTTTATCTGCTGACTTAATATTGAATGACATTAAAGTATCACCAATCTTTAACTTATCAGCTCTTTTCCATTCCCCACCCATTAATAATAGTGGGTGATTTTCAGTTACTCTATATTCTCTTTTACCATCAACCTCCACAACATACCACTCACTCACATACTTAGAAATCTGACAATTTTCAGCAACGGAGACTTTTGATGTTTCTCCATCACAAGAATAAACTGTAATACCTTCAACCTTCTTCTTATATAGATTCTCTAAAGTATCTACAGTCCCGTCTGCTAGGAATACCTCAGTATCTCCCGACATACATCCTGGTGGCATAGCAATACACATCAAACCAGAGGTAGGATAACAACATTCTGGTCTAAAAGTTTGATTAATCCAGTTAAAAGCACTGGGGATGCCACCGTCAGCTCTTTCTGCTATTATAGTGTTAATATCAAGATCCTTAAATTTCGTCGTCACAAAATAGTCCTCTTCAGACGACTTAAATGTAGTATTCTTGAGATAACTAATAAATTCACTAGGACTATCACCATATAGATTATTAGCTCGAATAATATAAGAATGAGCTACAATATCACGAATCAAAGTTCGGAACGGTGCAATCTGATCCTTAGTGTATTTTTTATATTCAACAATCTTATTTAGTATTTCAGTTGATTCGGCCTGCGTCTTACCGGTCCTACTAAAAATACTCTGAAACAAGGGATAACCAATACTATCTAGGCTGTAATTCTTAATTGCACTAAGCAATTGTTCCACGAAGGCATTATCACTTGTCGAGGGAGTAACCTGATAAGCATACATAATGTCATCAATGTTAGACTTACACTCCTGAAAGAGGTATTGGTTAAACATAGCTAATACTAAGTCAAAATAATTACTACTTTCGTTAACCATATTAATTTAAGCATTTTATCTAGTAATAAAGAATTAAGAGTCTTAGGAAAGTAAATTTTACTCCTCATATCACCTCAATACCTTAAAATTGAAATTGTAGATAATTTTTTTCCATATTTTATTTTTTTTTCGCTAAGAGAGATAGTCCGAGATGGATAGTCTCTCTTTTTTATTTTCCCATCAAAACCTTATATATGATTTATTGACATATTTATTATTTTGTAGAGAGATAGTCCGAGATGGATAGTCTCTCTCTTTTTTATTTTCCCATCAAAACCTTATATATGACTAAATGTCAATTGACCTTTTACATTGGATTGGCAAAGATTTAATTGGTTTCACAAAGAGATTGTTCGTGATGAATAGTCTCTTTTTTTTATTTACACTCAACCCAATACCTTAATTATGGCTTGAGAACCAAGTCCTGATTTTGTCAAGAGGGAGGCTATTTATTATAAATGGTCTCTCTTTTTTTATTTTCCCATCAAAACCTTATATGCGAGAGAAAAATCAATTATGGACCTCTTATTAAATGTTTTCCTTTTTAAAGAGAGATTGTTCGTGATGGATAGTCTCTCTCTTTTTTTTAATACAGAGTCCACTTCAATAAAAAATGCCTCTATCCTCCCTCCCTACCCTTAAAGTTGAATATAAACTACTATTTTATGGGTAATATTAAGTTTTCATACAATGATGTCTCTATTGTACCTGCAATCATCAGTGAGATAGAGCATAGAAGTGATTGTAGTGTCTTAACTGAAGAAGGATCCTTACCTATCTTTACAGCCCCAATGGATACTGTTGTTGGCTTGAAGAATATTGAGGAATATAAGAAAGTTGGGATTATTCCAATCATTCCTAGAACCTATGCACTTGAACTTAGAATGAGACAGTTCGATAAGGGAACCTGGATTGCTTTATCTTTGGAGGAATTTAAAGACTTTAAACCGAGGAAGGGTAAGGTTCTGATTGATATTGCTAACGGACATATGAAAATTCTATACGACTATATCAAAAAAGCAAAAGAAATTTGTCCCGAACTTATTATAATGGCTGGTAATATTGCTAATCCTGAAACCTATCGAATTGCTAATGAAGCCGGAGTTGATTATATTCGACTTGGAATAGGCTCAGGAAGAGGGTGTATTAGTAGTAGTAATCTGGGAGTTCACTATGCTATGGGATCTCTAATTAAAGAGACAGCCGAGATTAAGAAATCAATCAAAGGTAATACTAAGATTATTGCTGATGGAGGAGTTAGAGGTTATGCAGATGTTATTAAAGCCTTGGCCCTTGGTGCTGATTACGTTATGATTGGCAGTGTGTTTGCTAAGGCGCTTGAATCTGCTGCGCCAAAAACGTGTAATAGTGATGAATGGTTTTCTCTACCAATAGAAACTGAGTTATCAGACCTTACAGATATTCACAGAGAGGGGAAGGCTTGGTACGGCACCTTTAATAATAAAAAGATATTCTTGGGTGATATTACTGCAACATTCTATGGAATGGCTAGTAGAGAAGGTCAAACTGCTTTGTTTGGAGTTAAGACAAAAACTGCAGAAGGAATAAGAGTATTTCTTAATGTTGAATACACTCTTGAAAGTTGGACTACTAATATGACTGACTATCTTAAGTCTGCTATGTCTTATACTGGAAAGAAAACCCTAAAAGAATTTATTGGTGAAGTAGAAACAATTATTCTTAGTCCTGATGCTATAATAGCTAAAAACAAATGAAAGAATACGAAGTTGAAATAATAAAATGTCCTGTTTGTGGAAAAACTGGAATCTTAAAAATTATAGAAAGAGACTCCAATGATATTCCACATTTTATTGAAGATGTCGGACCCTTTAAAACCGCAATATTTAAATGTGAAGATTGTGGATTTACAGTTTTATCAAATACTGAAAGTCTTGAAGATTCTGACTTAAAAATTATAAAGAAAGTAAAGAAAGAACTTAAGGACTTTATTAATATTAGAGATGATTTTAGATTGGAGCAAGCTTATAAATCAATAGGAGCTCTCATTCTAAGAAAGATGGGTACTAGAAACCTAAATCTGAAAGATGTAATCAAATTTATTAATGATAGTACTTGGAAAACTTAGTGATTCAAGTTTTTTGCTTGAAAAACTTAAGGATGAAAGAGAACTCAGACTAATCACAAAATTTAATCCAAATCTAGAGATTATTTGGAAAGAATATGATTTGCCTGATGACACTTACGATAAAATAAATATTCTCTTCAGCAGAACAGGGGATGGATTTATAGGGCCGAATGAAGTTGAAAAATTTCTAAAAACAGATTGTAGTAATCTGCCTGATATTAAAACTTCTGATACGTCCTATAATCCAGAGCCTATTATGAATGCTATTAAGATCGCATTTAGGGACAGAATGACAGAAGAGGAGATATATGGAAGGATCCTCTACTATAATATTCAGCAAACAGAAGAAAATTATAAAAAATTAATAAAAGTTCTGTTTCCTAATGAAGCTGATAATATAATCTACTTCCTTGACCAATACGGAGGGAAGTTACCTGGTGGGAAAATTAAAAAAGTATATGAAAAAATAAGTAAAATTTCATCCTATGACTTCACAACGATCTTAAGATATGCAGTGAAATATAAAGATGATAAGGAAATACTAGATCTAATTACACATATAACTGATAAAAGATATAAAGATGTCCTCCAATATTATAACACAGAAGAAATTATAAAAAAAGATTATAATATTAGAATACTCTATAAAAACTATAGACTAGAAGTATTTAACGATTTCAACTTAATAAGAGAGAAACTAATTCTGAGATTGAAAATTAATGACTGTATTCCACAAACTACAATTTTTAATATCTTAGCCAATATCTACTCAGAAGTTGATTATCCACAAAAACCAAGATTAGGAGAGCTAGATAAATACTTCATCTTGGAAAAAATAAAAAGAAAAACACTAAATAATAAAAGACCGGTACTGTGTATAAAGATCCTGGGTATAAGAGATGAGGCTATACCTGGAACCATAAAAGAACAGCAAAGAAAATGCCTGGAAGAAAAACTTAAAAAATTCTTAAAACCAGGAGATTCAATGAGTAGGATAGATCTTATAGACAGGGCTAATAACGCCTTTAGATCCCTAAATTACTATACCGGAATAGATCAATTAGTGGATTTTGAAGAGTATAATATAAAAATAGTGAGAACAAAAGATAGAAAGTTAAACAATGTGTATCGAATCGAATGGATTAATGGTATAGGAATAAAAGAAATGATGGGCCATTTAATTTGGCCACTATTTTCGCCTGGAACTAAAATAATTAAGAAAGATCTAGAGAAAAAACTTAGAACCATATACAAACAAATGGGATATATCAGAAATCCACAAAGCTCTGATATTAGAAACTGGTTTGAAGTCAAAGATTGTACTCTCAACAACAAGCCTTCTATCAAAATAATCAGAATAATCAAATAAGAGAGTTTTAAGGGAAGAAAGAAGTGGTTCGTGATGAATAACTTCTTTTTTTATTTTTTTTCTCGAAATAAAAAGAAAAGGAGAGCATTATACTCTCCTAAGGATTACTCTTTTAATCCTAATATTTCAAAACCACTATCTCTTTTGCCAGTTTCTTTATTGCTAATTAAACAATCTTTTAATTCAAAATAGTTTAATAGATCAGATGCTTTAGGCCTTCTTTTATTACCAACACTATCATAAATATCTCCCAGTGTCTTTTTAATTCCTTCTTTCGTATATTTTTTACCTATCTCAAAAGTTTCAAGAACTTTAGTTTTCAAAGAAACTGTAACTTCTTTAGTACTACTATAAAGTAATTTCCTAATATCTTTTTCTCTATACTTTCTAGCCGAGCAGCCTTTAGTACCTAAAGCAAGATAAGCCGATAAGTAAACATCTTTAGGTAATCTATAACTCAAAATACTTATTAATCTCTGCTTATTTTCTGGGAAATCATCAAAAAGATCCAAAAACTCACAAAGATATTTTAGCCGATCTGTAAAAAGTCCAAAACTATAAAAACAAGCTAGGAACTGGTCTAACCTACTTTTCAATTCCTCATCAACGTTCTGAACCTGCTCTACTATATCAAGATCCTCAATAGTTTTAACTACCATCAAAGTACTAGAATATAGTCGTTGTTGAAGCTCAAAAGCTCTCTCATCAGCTAATCGAACTAATTTATTAACAACACACTTGCCAGTCGTCTTTGAATATCCTAGAAAGTCTTTTTCATACTGTAAATACTTAATAGCCACTAAGTATCTAGATAAAATAACTCTACGTGCTTCTTCATCTAGGTTTTCCCAGACCCTGATCATTATTTTTGTCTCTTTCATGCGTTCTTCCTGAAGAGCATCAAAGTCTTCCCTACTTGCAAACCCCGACTCTCTTGTAACTTTAAAGAACAAAGTTACTTGATTTTTAAAGACATTACTAACAAGTCTTTGGCGCCCTACAATTTGAGGGAGATCAGTACTAATATCTAGAGCCAAGCAACTAATATTACTGTCTGCGAAAATAAAAGTAGATGCACAAGTTGAATAAAAATCCGCTCCGACATATACAGTTGAAGTGCAGAAAGTAAACATCTTATGTGGTTCCCCTTTACCAGGAATTGTACCAAACTTATAGGAATATTTTTTATCATTTTCATCCCTTAAACCGATTGTATACAACTTTTTCTGATTTTCTGGAGTTTTAGAAATAAGAATATTTACTTGATCAGGAAGAAGTTTCATTCTTTTTATTGTATTCACTATCTGTTTTACCGAGTTAACGTAAAAAACAGCCTCAGTCGATATATATACTTGTCCAGTATTAGGATCCGTATATGTAGGATAAATACCCTTCTGATATTTTTCAATGATCGATCTCATCTCTCTCATTAGATCTGTAGTTTGACTCTTATTGACAGTAACCTTACTTACAAACCCTGACTCTGTCCAATCTAGTTCCATATAATATCGTATTTCTTTGAACTCGTCTAACTGATAGAGATACTCATCCATCATTGGAGTAGCTGATAGATAAATAACATTACTTATGTCTGGTTGAGATAATTGAGTAATTAATTCATTCTCAATTTCTGGTTTAAAAAAGGCATCGGTCAGTAGCGACTGCATCTCATCTACAACAAAAGTATAGTTACCTAAAGCATTATACTCTCTTAAAAAATCAATAATATAATGAGCAGAATCGTAAGTAACTAAGAACTTTACGCACATCTTATGTTGAGCACAGGAAATTATATGATTAGATATACGATCCCTGGTTATAGAAAGAAACTCCTCATAAGTTATCTTATTCTTTTTAGATTTCTTTACTTCACCAGTTGCCAGATTAACCGTATCCTTCTCATAAGTCACATCTAAGTAAAGAATATTTGGATCTTGTTTATGCTGTTCGGCCTTATTTTCTAAAAGTAAAAGACGAGGGCTGAGTACTATTACATTTCTATTTTTACAGGTTAAGGCTAATTCAGTCATCCCACAACCTGTTATTCCTTTATCAAGAACTACTCTTCCTCTGGGCAATTCGTACCAACTATCATCAACATACTTATGGCCCTCACTAATTTTTACTACTAATTTTTTTATAGGCTCCCCATTTTCTGGTGTTACTAGGATCTCAGAACAATTAAAATTTTTATAATAAGCCCCCAATAACATCTCTTTCTCTGAATCATTAAATAAATTTTCAGTACGATAGTACTTAATATTCATAATAAATTATAAATTAAAGATTAAATAAAGGTTATCTCCCTAACGGTCGCACACCTTTTTTGAGTGATAGGCAATAGCAAACCCCTCAAATATTAGGTTTTTGACTGAATTTACCAGTAAAAAGTGTAATATTTTTGTTCCATTTTCGTATATATACTAAGAAAACGCTTATCTCATATATTTTACTAAAAAATATTACAGTTAAAATTCAGGGGTATATTGTCAAAAGCGTAGCCCCATAAAGAGCGAGGCCCCTGTAATTTTTGGGCCGAGCGTGGGGCGTATCCAGGGAGTTTCGGGTTTTCCTTCTGAAACGTTTAGTGAAGGAAGGAATGGCCGAATAGGGGAAGGCGAGACTCCCTGTTTGCTACTGCCTATCACTAAAATTTTCTTTCAATTTCTTTCCCCAAATGTTAATTTTACCGATAATATCCAACCTGCTCCTTAATATATGAGTAAAATAATAAATTTCAGGTTTAATTATTTTAATAAATTTTAATAATTATGGATTATGTATGATGATGATTATTTATTAGATGAAGAAGATGGTCTTGCTGCTTCTTATTACGAGGAACCAGAGGATGATTCCAAGGAAGAAGAAGAAGATGAAGATATAGATTTCGAGGATGAAGGTGAAGATATAGAAGTAGATAATAGTAATTATGAAGGTAAAATGACTAAGAGGGAGATAGATATGTCTACGTTTTATGACAATATATCTGCTTCTAGTCGTAAGAATAAGAACAGGGTAAGTTTTGATAGTGGTATTTTTGACGGGAATCTAGTTGATGCAGTTACTAATGTGCTGAATGCTATTCCTGCCAATACTTCTTCTGCTACTGTTACTTTCATGACTAACGAGGTTTTCAATACTCAGTCTCACAACCGTATTCCTTCGAGTGTATATGTTCCGGACAAGCCTCTCAGTGCTAGTGATTTGCCTGAGGAGTTTGGTGGTACTGGTGATAACGGCTTTAATGAGGAGTTTGCCAAAGCAGCACGTGAACATATTGCTAAGTTTGTTGAATACTTAGCTAATCGAGATCTCAGCAAGGATAGTATTACCAGTAAGAGACGTAAGCAGCGTCAATTGCCTGCTTTTATAATTTTCTTATTCTCTTCTAATCTTTATGACTTAATTCTTAATTGTCCCACAATGCCTGAGGAGTATGACAAGCAGATCAATGCAGCATTTAGTAAGATTCAAGACTTACAGTATGAAATAGTTGAACAACTAGCTCAACGCTATGAGTCTAAGGGTCGTCAGAAGGTTGCTGATCGTGTTAGAAAGATGGGTTTAGAGTGGTTTGATAAGAAGAACGAGCCTGCTGAGATTAGAAACAGAGCTGGTTATGCAGATTTGGAGTTAACCTATGAAGATATTCAGGATTATAGGGAATTTCGTCCTAAATTTACCAATGCATCAAGAAGTATTACTCAGGAGTTGATCAGTGAATTTATTGAAGTGGTCATTGAGCCGGGTAAGATCTACGAGAATCTTGGTGAGAAGACTAAGACGAGAGCCTTAGCGATTGAGGATGTCAAGCAGGTTTACAAAGAATGGTCGGAGGAGAATCCTATTGATTCTAGTTTCGCCAACAAGATCATCTGGAAAGATTTACGTGTGAATTAATTTTATAATATCATGGCAGAAGTAAGTCTTGAATTATTAACTGACGAGGACATTTTGGATTATACTAAATCTGAAGGTGGTAAAGAGCGTGTCATCACTGATCACGGAGACTACAACCTTCGTTTCTCAACAACACTAACTCCAGTTAATGGTGGTTTATATGACTTAGATATGTTTGGCTCTCCTTTTGTAGGTCAGTGTATTTGTGGTCATATTAAACAGGAAAGTAGTGTTCCTTGTCCTAATTGTGGTGCAAGAGTTTATTCGAAAGAGGAGGCTTTAAGAAGATTTGCAAGAATTGATTTAGCTTTCTATTATTTGAATGAGTTGAGATTTAATGTCTTCAAAGAATTGTTCGATCAGATATTCAAGGATACTAAGATTAAGTTAGAGTTTTTCGGTAACGATCTTAGGAGAAATGGTTATGCTGGTCGTAGTGCTAAGAAACTAGGTATTAAAGCTTTTGATACTTGTCAATTTACGTACAGTAAGGCAAAGAATGAATTGAAGGTCTCTGAGTTTATAACGGACGAGAAGAAGTGTTCTTATGAGGGTCTTTTAGCGATCCTTGAGAAGCATTTCCCTGGTTACGTTCCTGAATTTAAGAGATTAGTCAATAAAGAATACTTAGTTCTCCCTGCTGCAATGAGGCCTATATCAGCGATGATGATTGGTGGTAAGAAAAAAATTACTTCTAATCCACTCACGACTTGGTATGGTATTATTACTAGATTTTGCAGTGATAAGGATGAAGAGTCTATTCAGAGATACAGTAAAGTTATTGAGCAATTTGACACCCCAGGTGAAAAGGTTCGTTATACTGCTCTTCTCAGGGCGTTACTTAATGCTGGTAAGAAGCAGGCCACTGATCTGTTAAATACCAGTAAAAAGAATGAGGCTCGTGATTTATATTCAGTTCGTGTGAAGAATTCGGCTAGACTCCCTATTGTTCCCGACGCTGAATTACCTGTCGATAGAATTGGTGTTCCTATTTCCATTGCTTATGAAATGTGTAGAGAAGGGTTTATTAACTATTTGGTTAAAGAGCTTAACTTTACTGTTGAGGAAGCTAAGAAGTCTACTCAGGAGGAGTTTGAAAATCCTGAAATACAGAAGATGTTCAAGGAATATGCAGAGGAACAGGCAGTGCTAGGTATAACTGGTACTAATAATTTGAGAATTGCTGGAAAGGTATGAGACCTAATCAGCAGCCAACACTAAGAAAGATTGAAGGAAAGGAGAAATTGCCTATGACGATACTTAAGCCCTCCGATCCTCAAATTCCCTGGTCTAGATCAGAACACATGAAACTTTTACATAGCCAAGGTAGATATACTGGGACTAGTAGAATAGGTGAATGGAATAGATCAGAGGCTAAGCATGATAAAATGGCCCAGATACGAGCAAGAAATGTTCTAGACAAATCTTCTCATGGGTACGGATCGGAGTACGCAATGAGAGTTGCTGATAGAACCTTGCTTCACAATAAGTTTCAGGGTGATTCCGGCTATATCTATTTCTTAGATTTCCCTATGAGTGTTAAAATAGGGTTTTCTAAGGATTGGGAAAGAAGGATAAACAAGCAGCTCCCAAAACAGATTTTAGGTGGTCGTGTGATTGCAATTATTAGCGGTCCCACAGACATCTTAGCAGATTTAGAGTTTGATACTCTAATAAAATTTCAGAAATACACAAAATTAAATGATGAAGGTACTAGGTACACGGAATTCTTAGAAAAATCAAAGAAACGTGATATTTACAAGTATTTAAAAGATCGTGTAGCTGAGGATCCTAATTTGAAATTTGAAATACAAAATTTATCTTAGTATTGGTTCAACGACTATGTGCAAATTGAAAAAGATATAGTCTAGGGATTAAGGACAATTTGTTTTTAATCTTTGAGTTAATCGACAGCCTACTCTTCACGAGTATAGCATCTACTGTAACAAAATTAAGCTATTTGATGACTACGTTATTCACTATCCTATTGAGCTTTGTGGTCCTCTTAATGCTGATTTTGATGGCGATACGGTCAGTTTGATCTTAGTGCCAGAGAGTGAGAGAGATGAAACTCTAAAGAAAATGTCTCCTAGATATAATAATATCTACAAAAAGAATTTAAAGAATATCTTTGAATTTAATCATGAGACATTGGATGGCTTAGCTAATGCATCAGAGTTTGTACCTGAGAACGGTGAAGACGACTTAAAGAATCCCAAATATTTTTATGATGACTGGGCTAAACTTGTTAAGGATGTTGAGGTAAACAGAGTTATTAACTATGGAACCCCAATTGTTTTTACTGGTAAACTTGGAAATGTAGAGTATAAGTCTAAAACAACGACTTATGGTAGACTTAGGATTTCAAAGATCATTGATGCTGACTTGGATTTGATTCAAGTTGGTGGAGAACCGATATTGAAACCTTATCAGAGACTTAGTGGTAAGTCAGCAGCTAAATTAATGACCTATCTTTATGGATTTGAGGATTGGGTTGAAAAGGCGAATGAGTTACAAAAATTTGCTTTAAAAGTAGTAACGCGTCGAGGTGTGGTTACTTTCGACACTAAAACCTTATACGCTGATATTAACACTAAGACTTATAAAGAAATTGAAAAAATCTGTGATAATAAGGATCTCACAGATAAACAAAAACTTCTACTTCTTACTGAATCTTATGGTAAATACCAAAAAGAAATAGAAGCAGAGTTTAGTGATGACTTGAAGAACGAGCTTGATAGAGCTGGTCGTGTAAAACTAGCATCTATTATGTCAATGGCATCACCTTCATTGATCGTTAGTGGTCCAGAGGAGAAACCAATTATTACGAGAGGTGAAACTCTCTTATCGGGATTCTCTGAGACTAATTATATTTCTCATGCAATTGAGAATAGATCTTTGTTGTCTCTGAAAAATTCTGGAGTAAATTATAATTGTGGTAAAATGGTGCTCCAGTATAAAATCATTAATTATTGCTGGAAGGATAAAATTTAATTTAATTTAATCAGCAACTCGCTTATGAAAGTAGATTCAGTAATTTCAGTTATCAATGCAGTGACAAAACTCGTTGCCTCTGTTGGTGCAGTCGTAGTTGGGATCTTGGAAATACAGAAGATCCAGCAAAAGCAAACAAAGTCAAAACACAGACAGAGGAAAATAAAAGCGAGCTCAACGACTATATGTAATGAGAGCGTAGAAGCTCAAGGTATAGTCTAGATCAGAAAGAAATTTCTGTTATCAAAGTCCCCACTTACTTAACTGGTGGGGATCAACCACTTGGCGGATATACAAACAGACAAATGGGTTTCTTGTTACAAAACTATATATTCAAAACAGGTCAGGATCCCGATAATGAAGGTATTTTGATTCCTAGATATGTAGCATCAGGTAGAACAGCTCCTAACGGAAAGGTTTATCCTGAAGTATCAAAGAGAAACGAATTTGACTTAGTACCCGTCCGATCAATTATAACAAAGACTAAGGGCGACCTTGATATCATTACTCCCGACTTATTTAGCAATAGATTCCTTAAGGCATCGTTCCCGGAAGGATCTGCTGTAGGTCTTAGTGCTGGTACTTCATTTTCAGAAAGTACTACACAGGGAATTCTTGGTCTTAAACATGGTGGTCATGAACGTGTAGCAGATACTAGTGGAAATCTATATGCACCAAAGAATTGCACTCTCATTGAGGATGGAAAGTGGCTTATTCTTAAATCAGGTAGAACTGAGATGAAATATCCTCGCCCTGATAATTGGGTTGGCATTCCTCAAGAGAGCTATAAAGAAGGCGATTTGATTGGTTCGGCTTATCACACTACTAGTCCCGTTTATGCCCTTAATGCTGTTATTAAGCTTATGAATGCTAAGGGAAGCAATGGAACTAAGTATTTTGAGAAGGATCAAGTCATTAACGCCGACTGTTATGCTTACTTTGGTGGAAAGATCAGATATGAGGAGAATAAGAGGGGTGAGATTGAAGTATTTGTCGGAGATACTCAATATGTCTACTCTCCAAACTCCCTATATTACTATCCAGAAGGAACTGAAATCAAACCACTTCAGAGAATCTGTTCAGGAGTTGTCAATATGAGACAAGTAACCTCAGATCTCGGTGATGATATTTCTTCAGCCTTTAATATATTTAGAAATCAATACTATATGTTGATGTCTTCTGATTTTAGTAAAACTGGTATTGTTAGTCCTGGCGATATGCCTGAAGAAATTCTTGAAATGGTATTTGCTGGTCTTACTCGTATTGTCAGAAATCCTAGAACAGATCAGGTTGAAGAGATTGATTATTTAGGTACTCAGAAGGCTATCTTGGATCGTGAATCTTTCTTTACAACCTTATCATTTGGTTGGGCAGGTAAGATTATTGATCGTGCTGTTAGGGGTGATATGAAGATTAAGGATGACATTATGACTAACGTTGTTCTTGGTCTGTTATTACACGATAAACTGGATAATGCTACAAAAAAGTAAATGGGAAATCTTAAAATAGAATTTGAGGTTCCTGAATTTGAGAATGAGCTAGAGATTATAGTCACACTGAAGAAGGATGGCAAGATTGTTAAATCAGCAGTCAGCACTCCTTCTCCGGTGGCTGTAACGCCCAAACCCATTAAAGAGTCAGGAAAAAAGAAAAAAGAGGCCGCTACACCAATGGTTAGTAGTGGAAACATGATGGAAATGGAATTTTAAGTGTTATGTTAGATAAGAACAACGAAAGTGATTATCACTATAGAATAATTCTAACTTATGAAGTTCCTTATAATGTTTTAGAAAGTACTGAGCCAGATAAACTTAGTGCCAGGGAGACGTTGTATGAAAGACTTAGTTCTTTAGTTAGCGAGGACCGATATGATAAGTTTTTTGTAAAGCTCAGTATGTATCAAAGAAAGGACTCATTTAATTATTTAATTACTTTTGAGGCATATTTCTTGTCTACTGTTGGTCTACCCATGGAAGAATATGTGGAGGCCTCTAAGATTAAGGAAGCAGCTAAGAAAGAGTTAGAGGAATATTTTAATTCAATGGACTGCGATTTTAAGCAGATAAATTTAAAAATTCTATTATAAAATGAGTAATTTTAATCAGTATTTCAAGAACAAAGGAGCACAAATAATGGTTGAGCGGTTCTTTAGTTATGGAATTGATGATTACAGTTCTAATAAACTAACGGATCTCAAGTGGCACTTAGCGGAAGAGCCGAGTGAACCAGCTTCATATTATGTGGAGAATGGTCTAACTGCTACTCACAAGGTAGTACTTGAGTATACGATCAACTATGATGACGTTGTTAGATATTCAGAATTTGAGGTTCCTCGAGAGATCGATGGTGTTTTTATTATCGAGGGTGCTTTTAGAATTGCAACTAACACACTAGGAAACGATTATGATTGTCGTATTAACCTAGCGGGGAAGAAGCGTTATATAAATTTTGACTATGACCATCAATATGACATAGACAAACAAATTCTGAAGATTAGACGAAATAATCCTCTATTGGGTTTTTCTGAAAGGGTTAAAGAATATCCTTACGACGCCATTGATGAAGTCTCCGGTCTTGAAAAAGAGGCACTCAGACTTACCGATAGACAAGTTAAAAAGCTCCAGATTAAATTAGATCTGGACTATAAACCTGAGTATATCACCAGAAAGCTTATTCAGGATTGTATAGCCTTTGGTGATGATTGGATTAAGGATTTGATTATTGATAAGAAAATTGAGTCTGTTCCAGCAGGTTTTATGGATTTTATCTTTAATGGAGGTAATAGAAAGAATTTTTATGGAACAAAGAAGAAGATTCGAAATTACTGGACTAATCAGGGCAAACTGATGGAGCCAGAGAAGGGCGGTATTAAGGTACTTACGATGTTATGTGCCAAGTTCTGGAAAGGATCTTCAACTAAATCGGAAGGTGAGCAAGATATTCAGATTTCGACAGGTATTAATGCCATCAATATTGAATCTATCACTAATAAGATTACTGTTCCTCTGAGTGTAGCCTATAACTCAACCTTTAGTGATCTCATCTGTGTAGGGGCAACACCTAATAACCAAAACATGAACAAACAAAATGCTTTGACGGTTAGTACTCATGTAACAGATGAAGATGTATTATTTGACGTGATGACTCCTAATTTTGAGCCTATCACAATTCCTTATCTTGACTACTTAAACAAGAAGGTTTGTGCTTCTGAATTTGTAGATTATGACAATAATGTGATTAAGCCAAATGAAAAGGGCGAGGTCATGGTAAAGTATAGGATGAAAAAAATCATGGTTCCTGCTAATGAAGTGGAGCTTGTTGATAAACATCCTGACTATAGGTTGTCGGAAGAGGTCAGACAAATACCTTTTATTAACTATTCAGATTCAGTTCGTATTCACATGGGATCGAGCATAGTATTAATGTGCTCTAAAAATTATAAGAATTGCCGGAAAGTAAGAAAACAAATCGGCAGCATTGATTGGATGAAAACAGCCCGGGCATACAAATCCTTTCAGTGTTCAACGACTATACCTATAACTCGATGATATAGTCTAACTTAGAAAGATAATTTCTAAAATCCAACGGTTAAAACAATCAATCCCCTTACCGAATGCAGAACGACCGCTTGTTGATACCGGTAATTATGAAGAACTATCATCAAATGTCCTGAACGATAGATTCCGTGAGGAGTCTGGTGTTGTTAAAGAAATTACCGAGGAGAATGTAGTCATTGAGCTCCCGAATAAAGATACAGTTGAGATCCCAAGAAGATCTGCAATTCAGTCAGTTAATGATGTCGATGTTTATACCCAACCTAAAGTTAAGGTAGGTGATAAAGTTAAGAAGGGCGACGTTATTGTGGGAGCTGTTAATTTAGAGAAGGATACGTATAAGTCTGGTATTAATGCACTTGTACTATTCCACGCTATGTTTGGATACGTTAATGAGGACGCCCTAGTAGTAAGCAGGTCCTTTGCAAGCAAGATGTGTTCTTACAGTATTATCGATCTCTGTATGGATGTTAAAAACACTGAAATAATTAAGTGGATAGCACCCATCGGTAGTAAGGTTAAGAGTAAGGAGTCTGTTGTGAAGACCTATAAAGTTATCGAGTTAGATAAAGCTAATCAAGTTATTCAGGGACAGTTAGGTTCTATGTTTGGTGCGGGTAAGAATCTTAGTGAATATACTATTGCTAATGATCTTATTGTACCTAATAATATTGATGAAGCTTATGTTTCTGATGTTTTGATTCAGGAGAATGTAAATCCGAAAGTCAAAGGCGGCGTTAAGCTTCCAGATAGAACACTGGCTTATATGGCTAAAGATCTTGTTAAAGGCTATCAAGATAAATTAGAAGAGTCTAGAAAGAAAGAGATTTACAGTAGATTACCTGATTATGTAGCCGCTGATAGACTTCGTCCTATTGTTTTGGATGATGCTAGCCCCAAACTCGTATATAAGGTTAGAGTAAGATTAATCAAGAGAACAGATCTTTTGGTCGGTTCGAAAATTACTAATCGATTTGGAGGTAAGGGTGTTATCAGTAAGATTTTGCCCGATGACGAAATGCCCGTTATGATTGATGATTCTACTGGAGAAAAGAGAGTTGTTGAAGTTGTAATGAACCCTTATTCAACAGTCAATCGTAAAATTCCTGGAGTAAACATGGAACAGCTCTTATCTAAAATAGCTTATAGAATCCATGACTTAGTAGAATCATATAAAACATCAAAAATAAAACAGAAGGAGATTCTTCCCTTGCTTGAAAAGTACTATCCAGGTAGATTTAACGGCAAGACTGTAGAAGAAGTAATTGAGATGCATAATAATTCAAAAATAGAGGATATGTACTACTTTAATGTAGGATCCTATAGTTTGAAATATACACCTCAACTTCTGGATGAATGGGCAAATGAGCTAGGGGTTAAGCCTCAAAGTAGGATTCTCATTCCTACAAAGACAGTAGCAGATCTTAAAGAATTAAAAGATGCCTTAGGTGAAGAGGAATATTTGAAGGTAACAAAGGACATGGAAGGCAAATATACTGAGATTGATAAGCCTCTTAACTGTGGTCCTCTCACTTTGCTTCAACTTTATCATATTCCTTCTTATAGCAATAAAGTAACTTCCTCTATGTTTGGCGTGGATGTCAATGAGTGGAAGGATAGTCCAATAATGGGCCGTGGTCGTTATAGAGTTACTGGCCAGATTGTTGGTGAAATGGAGCTTACTGCTTTATTGGCTAGAGGCGCTAAGGGATTTATCGAGTCTGCTAGAGGGGATACCTCTATAGTAGACAACCAAACCTTCCTCAATCACTTACTTGGATTAGGTCTAACTATAACAGACTCTAAGGGTTATAATCAAGGTGGTTCAGCTCTTAAGGATAGAGTTAACGAGATGAAGGTTAAATTCAGACTTAAGAATCAGAAATAATAAGCGGTATGGAAAGTATAACTTCTTGTTTAATGCTAGCAGCGAATTTAGAAACTCCAGTATCTCTTAATGTTATTTTTGATGAAATTGATCTGAAGGATACTGGAATTGAGTTTGATTCTCATATCACAGTTCTTTATGCTGCTGATAAGTTCCTAGAGAAAGGTGATATTTTTGATACTATTGATAAGTGTTGGTGGAAATCAAATCCTCCTGTCAAAGAATCTATATTTGATTACCTAGAGAGACAGAAGAGTTTTGAGGAAAATGCTGTCCCCGTGCTTGATCTATTTGAACTTGATAATTTTGAAAATGATAGTGGTTATGTAGTTTTGAAATTGAAACATGATAACTTTTGGTATACTTCAATGAGTAAATTAAATAAATCCTTATCGGAGTATTACAAGATTAAATCAAAATTTCCTACTTATACGCCACATCTTACTTTGGCTGAAGTTGAGCCAGGTACTAGTTCGAAGTATGTAGAGAATGAAACATTGAAGAAAGTTTTGAGAGACTCTTATGTTCATTTTGAAGATTTTATTATTTCCTATGATCGAGATAATTCGAAAGAATATGATGTTCATGACATTACTCATAATCATAGTGTAGATAGATATTTCAGACTTAGAGATCTCAGAAACGAAGAATAATAACTATCGGTCTTGGGGTGTTTAATTAATTAAGCACTTCAGGACTTTTTTAATGGAGCTTATGGGTATAAATATTCTTGATGAGTTATATAAAAATGAAGCGCTTTGGTTAGTACTTGGGTGTTTAGTAAGTGCTGATTCTTTAGTGTCAATAGAAGAATGTGAAAAATCGAAAGACATAATTAAAGAATTTAAAACAGCATTACCAACAACAGAACTTTTGCCAGAAGAAGCAAAGAAAAGTATTAGTGATTTCTTAAAAAAAGCAGAGGGTATCGTTGAAAAGGAGAAAAATACTCTTAGAACCCGGTCAGGGTCTTAATAATAGAAATAACAGTCTGAAAGTACTGATCAACCAATCACGGCGCAAGAGAGGCGAGTTAGTATGATAAAGACTGTCGGGGAGGTCGTGCTGAAACTTTGATTGAAAGGTACCGCAATCATCTTTAATTGTTTTTGCTTGTTTTTTGAATTAAAGACAAAAAGTTTAATTAGCCTAACCCTCCCTTTCTTTTTTATATTTGGAAAATATAATCCCGTCAAATCTTTATAATTGTTAATGGACCATGGTATAACGGAATTACATTAGAATTTGGCTCTAAGGATGGGGGTTCGACTCCTCCTGGCCCAACAAACTTATATTAAAGATATTAATTAATTTTTTAAAGTTTATGGAACTAACAATTACTAGAGCATTAGCAGAGTTGAAACTGTTAAAAGCGAGAGTTACAAAAGAAGTGAACGATATGAACATCGTTGCTGTATCTCATGGTACTAAGCTGAGAAGTCCTTATTCTTCAATTAAGAAGGAGGATTTCATCTCTCAAGCTAAGGAAAGATATCAAAGCGTTATGGATCTTTATGAGAGGATCAATGCCATAAAGTGTGCTATTGATAAGTCAAATAGCATTACGACAATAACAGTCTGTAACGAGGAGATGACTATTCAGGAAGCCCTGAACAAGAAGAATCTCATCGAATACAAGATGATGATTCTCAAGAAGCTAAAGGCACAAGCTTTGAGTGCTACTGAGGATTTTGACAAAGCCTTGAGGGAGAATGACCTTCAAGTAGAGAGACTGATAAGTGGAATAGACGCCACCAGCGATAAAAATAAGGCCGCCGCAAAAGAGGAGGCTGAAAGGTATATTGAAAAGAGCAAGGAGGTGGCTATGGTTGATCCCTGCAATATTAACAAGATGATCAAGGATCTGGAAGAGTATATTGAGGATTTCAACTCTAATATTGACTATGCCCTGTCAGAAAGCAATAGCACCACAAAAATTGAGATATAAAAATATTTACTAAGCGAAAGAGGCTAAAAATAACGCTCTCTTTCTACTAGAGGCTAAAAAGGTAGATTTCTTATTAGGATTAAACTAAGCGGAATTAATAGTTAGATTTGTTACATTCCATATGTTTCAGATGTAATTTTACCTTAAAGCTGAAAGTTCAAAGATGAAAAGATCAAAGATCAAAGATTTTTATTATCAAAGATGAAAGACGAAAGATCAAAGATAGATAAAATCCTTGGTTCAACGACGTACACAAACCAGTGTAGAGGTTTTGCAGTTGTACCCTCGGCCTCATCGTCAAGGCTGCTTAGTTGAGTGTTTTAGGTCTAGGAGTAAAATCCTGGACCTTTTTTTTTTACTTCCCTTGAAATCTCGTCAAAAATCAAACAGAGAAAGTATAATATTGCTTTCTCAATTTTTCTTTCTGAAATGTAAAAAAGTTACCTAACGTCCCCTTAAATTCTTATTATTGAGGGAAGATTAAGTTTCCCTCACTAGTGATTAATTTATTTATTTATATTATTTAATTTATTTTATTTATTTAATTATGATTCAGAATGTAGATTCGTTTTTGGAAAAACTTCAGACAATTTCACCTACAAAACAGAAGAAACAGTTTGTGAAGCGTCGTACAGTGGAGACTATTTTTACTAATGCAAAAAGCAATTTTGGCAAGTATCAGCTCCTCCCGTTGACTAGTGTGATTAACGATTTTCCTTTCGTTGTCCTCCAGAATACGAGAGAGATTAAGATGCCCCGTCGAAATGTGATGAGTGATGGAACAGAGCAGACTTATTCTGCCTGGATCAAACTTTTGCCTAAGAGTGCTTATACAATTAAGGATCCTTCAACCGGCCGTGAGGTTTCTAGCCTTACAGCTGCTGATGAAGAGTTACTTGATCAAGCTTATCAGATTTATGAAGAGTTGTATAAGGAACTTGATGTGAGAAATAAAGCTATGGATCCAACTATTGGTGGTTTGATTCGTAGAAAGTGTTACACCCTAGTTATGGCCCGTGTATTGAATTATTGGGGTCTTGGTGATTCTCGCAATCCTATTAGGCAGAACTTTAGTGGTCTTCTTGTAGTAACTAGTAAAGGATTCCCCGATATTATTGGTAATAATATTTCTGATATTAACTTGACCAGTGGTATGGGTGATTCTGAATGGGTTAACGACATCTACAACAGAGAGCTATCCGGTCGTAAGGGATTTCTGATTTTCAGTATTAGTAAGTCAGACTCTCCGGGCTTTAGTATCTCTGTTCAACACTCTCTTAATGCTGGCCAATATCTCAAGGATGTAGTAATTCCAGAGGAAGATGCTCAAATCATGCAAAATCCTGTAAAACTGTTCCTCGGTTGGCAAGCTAATAGAGAGGATGATGATGTTCCTGCCGATCAGGCTCGTCTTTTCAATAGAAATCTAATTCGTGAGGCTATTGATTATATGACAAATATTCTTGCTAAAACGAGACTGGCTAAGGAAAGCGGAACAAGTATTGAAGAAGCAATTGAAGCTACTAATCAAACAGTATTGGCTCATCAGAAGCCCACTAATGCTGGTGGTGTAGAGACAAATGACCCAATTCTCGCTGATATGGCTCGTGAAGCTATGCAACAGCAGGGTCAAGGTTCTTGGGCTGGAGGTTTCGGTGGAGGAAATAACTTCGTAACCAACGAGAATAGTCAAAGGATCGTAGAAAATAATACGAATCCCTTCCAGAACCCAGCAGCTAGTCATCTTGATCCTATTTCTGGCGCTCCTATGGCTCCAGATAATGGCGGTCAACAACAACAGAAGAGCCAAGAAGTAAGAAAGGCACCGTTCACTCAACCCTCTTTTGCTAGTGGGTTTGGTGGATCTGGTAGTTCAGAGGCTCCCTTCTAATTGAGGGGAACTTAAATAACTTTAAGGGGTAGGAGCTTAGACTCTTGCCTCTTCTTTTTAGAATAGTCATGATCAGTAATAAATATAAATACGCTTTTGTTGATTTTTCCGGAATCCTTCAAAAGAACCTATTTGGTGTTAGTAAGGATAAGAAACCCGGAGAATATACAGCAGGGGATTTAATAAGAAGCTGCATTTATACCTTTAATAAAATCTATCGTGACTTTGGTGTTAGTGCAGATAAAATGGTACTGCTCCTTGATAAATGGGATGGTGGTAAAGGATATATTACTACTCAAATCTTAGGGGGAGCGTACAAGGATAGTAGAGGAGATATTGAATCAGAGAAAGGTAAAGCTAATCCTCTTGGGACTTATATGACCAAAGAGAAATATGAGGCAATGAAGTCTGATCCAACAGTAAGTAAGGAGGATCTTGATGAGGCCTATGAGAAGCTTTATAAGAATGATGTTCGTCAAGCAGCTAAGAGAGCAATAGCACAAAATCTTAAGTTGTTTGGTGTTCCTAGTCTTAGTGTACCTGGATGGGAGTTTGATAACTTAGCTTATCTAGCCAGTATGATGCTATTTAGTATTGATGATAAACCTTCCATCATAGTAACACAAGATTCGGATTTGAACTACTCGACTACTCCAAAATGCCCTGTCTTAAAGCTTCCAAGATCTGGTCAGGATCCTCAGATTATAACTTATGACGAGATGTATAATGAGATACCTGAAGATCTAAGGGACCAAATAAGTCTTTATGCTTATAAATCTTATTGGGATTCATTAGGAGCTACAGGGAGTCACAATGGTATGCGTAGAACAAAGAAGCAGTATTGTGACGCTAATCAAGTTATCCAGGAAATCTTACACGGAGACTATACTAATGTTGAAGACGTTGATTTGTTTAAGAAACAATTATCAACTTTTGATATTAGTAAGTATCCAAGATTTGAGGAAGCTAAGCGTAATATAACAGATTTACTTCCTACTTGTGGAAGGCTTGGAACTTTAAAAGAATGGCATGATTTTTTAGATAAGTATGAAATTCATGGCTTATCTGATTCATTCTTTACAACTTTTATTAGTAGGTTTGATCCAACACTTTACACTGAAAGAATATGATTAGATTATTTTCACCAACTGGAGGAGTATATCACTATAATCCAGATACAGATGAGGTATATAAGAATGGCGAAAAAGTAGGTAAGGAAGTAGCAGAGCCAGTTTTTTGTGGTAATGGAAAAAATCACCTTCCTATGTTTGCAGGTCTTTATATCGTAGCTAATGATTCCGTCTTAACTTTGGCGGGAAATATGAAGAAAGTTGTAGAATTTAACTCTATTAAATAGTATATGCCAAGCTTATTAAATAATATCTTCGGCGAGAGATATACTCTGTCGGAGTTGATGAATATTGATGGTCAGAGGCAAACTAAGGCAGGTATGTGCAGTGTTAGTCTAGTTAATACCTTTCTGACACTTAAAGAAGAAACTTTGGCAGATAAGTTTAAGAAGTTTTTCAATAAGATGAATATTAAGGTAGCTTATCTAACTCTTAAACTGAATGTCACTAGTGATACTGGTAATACACATACTGTATTTATTCAGCTAGATCCTGATTATGATGCCAGTAACTTGATGGGTAATAAGATTCGAGTTTACTGTGATTGCCCAGATTTTAAATATAGGTCGGCATACTTACTGGGAAAGAGAGATTCTTTATTCAGTAATGATCATACTCAGATTAGACTCGGCGCAGCTCTTACCGATATTCCAAAGGGTAAGAAAGGCGTAACTCTCTTGTGTAAGCATTCTTTTGCTGCAATTCAGTGGCTTTTTAGTAATTATACACATGTAATGAAATCATTATAATGAGTAAGATCTTAGCAGTAGCAGATATTCATATTCATGATTATCCACAAAGAAACCCAACAGAGAAATTTAGACTATACCAGAGTAGAACGGTATGTCAGAATATAATTGAGGCAGGACAGAATGAAGGCTGTGACATAATCGTCTTGGCGGGTGATACGATTGAAAAGTTCCTCGTCAGACCTTATGTCCAGCACGAAGTCAAACTGTTCCTTGATACTTTGATGAGTCACTTTAGGGAAGGTTATATTATCTGGGGTAATCACGATCAAGATAATAAAGGTATAAATTCGGAGATGACTGATTCAGTTTTATCTGTCATGCTTCCCGATAATCTCCACTATGCTGATCGTACTATCATTAATATTGATGGCTGTAGTATTGGCTTCTATAATTGGAGACCTGAGTTTGATCTTACCTGGATTCCTGACAAAGTAGATGTTTTGTTTACACATGCTACAATCTGTTATACTCCAGAAGATAAATTTCTCAATCAATATTTGGACGAATCAAAGTTTGACTTAGCAATTTGTGGTGATATTCATAAACCATCACAATTAGGGAAGTATGTTAGTATTGGAGTTCCTCAGCAATGTAAGATCTCCGATTCTCCTACACAAACTGCTATTGTTCTTGATCCTCAAAGACATGAGTGGAAGAGAATTGATCTTAACCCTCATGATAATCTCTTGAAATTTGTTTATACAGAAGACAGGGATAAAGAAGGATTTGATGAAGATAATTTGACCTGGTGGGTTTATAAGCCCCAGAATCAGAGTATTGCTGGTGGTCTTAAATCTATCAATGTACCTGCCTGGGAAGAAATAGGTAATCTGATCGATAATATAATAAAGGCTCATCACCTAGAGAAAGTTCATGGTGAGGTCCTTCAGAGTATTAAAGATATTGATGCTAAAGAGGTTGACTTTAACTTTGTAATAACTAGGTTTTATTGTAGAAACTGGAGAAGTATAGAAGAATGTGAGTTATACTTTGGGGATCACGATAGAGTTTTAATAACTGGAGAGAATGGTTCAGGTAAATCTAGTCTTCTTAGTGCCATCAAGTATGCCTTCTTAGAAAATCCACACCCTAAAGATTTGATTCAATTTGGAACTAAAGAGTGTTGGGCCGAAGTTGATTTCCTATATCAAGGTAATGAGTATAGAATTCAGCGAGGTTCAAAGAGGTATGGGTTTTGGATTAATGGGGAGCCGCAAAGATTTGGTGGTAAGCAGGAGTTTATCAAGGAAATGCACTTGAGATTCCCCTTCATTGATTATATGGATGTCTATTTCTTCGACTCTGATCACCCTAAATTAATTGGTGATATAACTCCAGAAAGAAAAAGCGAGATTATTAGTAAATTTTATAAGATGGATAGAATTGATGCCTATAATGAACAGGCTCAAGAGCTATTATCTAACTATTTTGATAACGCTGGTAATTGGAAAGAAGAAAGAGATAAGACTAACGAACTCCTAAAGTATATTGATGGTAGATTAGGATCATTAGACTTACCTAAAGAGTCAGAAGTTGACCTGATAAATAAAAGAGAAGCAGGGAGAATTTTACAGGAGAAATGGTTCTCTTATAATGACTTTGTAACTAGAACTGCTAATCTTCAAGCTCAGAAGGAGGCCTGCCAAGATCGTCTAAATAGTGTTATTCGACCTAAACTCAGACAACAAAGATCAGATGATGTTATTGATCAAGATATTCAAGTTATTCAAGATAAGATTAACTGGATTACTGAGAGATATACGAAGCTGATGGAAATAAAAAATGAGGGTAGGAGATTATACTTTGATAGACAACGACTGAGTGAAGTTAAGTTTTGCCCGACTTGTAAACAACCAATTAAATCTGATGAGCATCTTGAGGCACATAAAGCTGAGTTAAGCGAAAAGATTAATAGTCTCTTAGAAGTTCAGAATACTTTATATAATGAGTTCTGGAATTATGGAATTCAAGATAAGGCTGAGATTGATTCTGGTTGTAGAACAACACTGACTTCTTATAATCAAGAGGTGTCTAAGCTGATGGCAGAGAAATCAGAGGGTGCCAGACTAACAAGAGAACAGACTGAGGAGATTAGAAAAATTAAAGAAATTGAACAGGCCTTATCGTGCATTGGTGAAGAGCCTGAGAAAGTTGAACTCCCTAGTGGATTCTTGGAGAATATGAGAAAGGCTGATTATGATCTTTCAATATGGAGTCAATGGAATTCTCTTAATAGAGATAAACAGCAAGCATTAAAGACTATTGAAACTTGTGAAGCTGAATTAGAAAAGATGAGAGAGACTGTGGAAGCTTATAACACATATATAAAGCTGACCGGTTCTACTGGCTTAATTTATAAGGAAATTATGACTAAGTTAGCTAATCAATTCAGCGATAATATGATTAAGTATGAGGTCGTCGAGAGTACCTTTAGAAATAAAGAACATCTCAATCTTGAATCATATTATAATTTGAGTGGTAATAATGTAAGATACGTTAACTGCTCTGATGGTCAAAGAACCCTTCTTGATATCGACTTCCTAAGTAAAGTTGTTACAAGGATGGGACTCTTAATTATGGATGAGTTCTTGAAGCACTTAGATGCTGGTAACCATGATGTTGTGCTTGATATGATAGCACAGATGGATATTGGACTGACATTGATAAGTAGTCATATGGAGTCTATACCTGCATTTAATAATAAATCTCTTAAGCTTAATCTAAATGAAAGTGGTGTAACTCAAATTGAAATGAAGTGATAATGGATAATAATAAAGCAACAGCAGATTCAGCAGCTTCTTCTTGGTCAAAATCAATCTGGAATAACGATTGGGAAACAGTGACAGGTTTAGATAACATCTCCACTGCTACTATTATTGATAATAGTACTGTCTGGGAAAATTCTAACTGGGCTGATAATCTTATTAAAACGACCTGGTCTACTACGATACCAACTACATATACGGTTGATTCAACAACTTTGACCGAAACCTATGATAGTGCAAAGGAGGCCTTGAAAATTATTGAAGATAAGGCTTTTTTGAAATTAGTCGAGAAACCATCAAAAGATTGTAGCGGTGGTTGGATTGTTATTAAGAGTAGTAGAAATGCACCCGACATTAAACCAGTCACTACTTGGTTTGATCTAGAGTTTGAGACAGATCCTGATGCTTGGTTGGCTAAGTTCAGGGTAAAGGTATTGTTTATGAATGATAATATTATTCATGTCTTTGTCTCCCCCAACTTTAAAAACTATGTCGGAGATGAAGAGGATGTTGTTGAGGCTATTAATAAGATCAAGACAATTTTTAATAGCAAGAATATTTTGTAAAAAAAAAATAAAGAGGACTTTTATAGGTCCTCTATTTTTATTTTTTCTGTTATGGCATCCCAGTGTTTATATAATTTTCTATCATTAGTAAAAACAATATTCTGGTTACCATAATTCAGTCTCTCTAAGCAAGTTACTATTCTAGATCTCAATCCATTATCTGTTATTCCAAAAGATGGATTCCAGATAATAACTATCGATTCTCCATAAGCCGGAACAGTTAAGATGATTGAAAGGCCTATCACAACCTCAGTGGACAAGGCATCAATACCAACCAATTTCCCGCCTCTTAAGCGGAGTCCGTTCTCTAGAATCAATAACACTTCTTCTTCTTTATATCCTAAGAAGTAGTTAACAGCCTCAATAATTTCCTCTTTAATAGCTGCATTATTGTTTGGAATATATTTATTTTTTATTATACTCTTTAAATTATCTCTTAAGTCAGGAATAGTACTAAATTGAAGTAATTCCTCCGTATTCCAGTAAACAATACTTTTTCTTAAGATATCAGCTTCATATCCAGCTCTCTTGTTCTGTCCATCCTTCCATAATATCCAGGATCCTTCAATAGAAAAGTCAATCATCATCGCCGAACCACAGTTGAGCTTTGGCAGGTCCTTATTACTTTCTGTCGTTAAGGCTGTCAATAAGTCGTCAGCTACAACCTTACTTTCGTTATGGTAATGATCTTCATAAGCTAGATAATTAGTATAACAGCTTAGCCCAACAGTCAAGTCTTTACCACTTCCTAAAAAATTTTCAATCGTTATCTTTTTTAACTTCAGCATATACAGTTTCTAAATTAAATGATGATTTTGTTATTACTATTCCCTCTGGTTTTAAGAGAATATTTTTACTATAGGTTTCTTGCGGATAGTCATATACTGGTAATAAGTTTGGATATTTCTTCATCCAGGGAGTAAAATTAGCCCCAAAAGCTAAATTCTTTATACCAGTTTTTTCAACCCTCTCCGCCAGGTATTGATAAGTTCCATCATCCTTCATACCTTCTTTAGATCTCCCGTGTGCCATCAAAGGTAGGAGGACATGATAGTGAATCTTATCTCCATAATCCTCGGCATATTTGAATACCTCATCAACACTATTCTTATCTTTAATGATATGGTGAATAACGACTTTCGTAACTCCTTGTAACCTATCTATAGCCTTAACAGCATAGTTTCTAAGGGCCCTATTACCAAAAGATACAGCAACTCCGCCAACCCATTTTTCAGTAGCATCCAAAAGATCAGTAGGTTCTTCTTTACCTCCCAGAATTATACCATTTGTTGTATAATTAGGAACTACTTCTGTTTCAAAAACGGTCTGAAGAAACTTGATGAAATCTGGATGTATTGTTGGCTCTCCTGTTGATCCTATAGCTATTTGCGTCGGTTTCTCAGTTAATATAATTTTGTGATAGAGTGTATAATTCTCTCTAGCACCAACTTGAAGGCTTAAAACATCGTATGGGGCACTAATATCAATAGGATCCAATAAGATTTCTTTCAGAACAGGATCATCTTTTGGATTTAATTCAATATCTGGCGCCATAGTACTAATAAACCTTAACCAGGTTTCACAAATATTTTCAAATAGCTCACCAGACTGGCTAGCTGAGGCATAACAATCTGGGCAATTAGCATTACACTTCGTTCCTAAGGCCACATCATAAAATTCTGCCTTTGTTGGTGGTAATTCTTTACTCTCTCCTTCCCCTAGTCTGTATGTTTTGAGATTAAACCAGATTGATTCATAATTATAATCTGGATTTCTTCTTACCTTAATACCTAGCTTAGAAGAGGTCGTCCAACATGTTTTCATTTTCTCCTGTTTTTAGATCTAATTCACAAGATACTGGACCTATTATCACTTCTTCATTATTATAACAAAATGAATAGACCCCGGAAGTAATAAATGTACTTAAAACTTGTTCTAAGAACTTATAAACATTGTCTGCATTATCAATGGCTATTATGATATCATTGGTTTGGAGAGGTATAGTTGTTGATAAACTAAAAATCTCAGGGTTATCTACTACAAAAACCTTAGTATTTTTGATTTGAGCTTCAGAAATTCTGTCTAAAAACCAGTCTCTTATTTCATTAAAATCACTAAGTGTTAAGTAGATAGACTTAGTTTTTCTTCTTAGAATATAAACATAACATTTAGAGTTCCTCATGCCAAGAGTTATTTTTCTTTAATAAATCATTAACCATATCTTTCTTTGAAAATTTATCATCAATCTCTATAAAGTATTTACCTTGAATTTTTGATTGAAGACGAGATGTATTTTCTTTGATGAATTCTTCCCATCTTTTTTCAGCCGGTATTTCACCACTCACTGATACTTGGGTATAAGGAAGTTTTAGGATATCAAGTATAGCCATCCAATATAATCTTCCTTTTGTTTTGATCCAATCCCAATTTATTCTTTCTGGTTTCCAAAGATCTAAATTATCTATTGGTATTGGGTAAATAATATTTTCAGCTTTCAATAGGACTTTATAAGATATAATATAAGTGTTCATTCTAGGATTATAAACTTATTTTTCTTACAACTATTATCCTCATTAAAAAAGAAATCTTTAGTATTTTTATAAAGAGAACGAAGAGTACTATTAACGTTGATTCTTATAATATAACAGTTCTTAATCGCTTCCTTAACATCATCCGTTTTTCTATCTAAAAACTTAATCCATTCTTCTGTGGAGTCTATAAAATCCTGAGAACCGTATGTCCCATAAGTCATGCCAGATTCACTAATTGTTATCCCCATCAGTTTCAGGACGGCAAGAGCTATACACTGACTATCAGAATCATGAGAATCAAAAGCTAAGTTCTTTAAGTAGGTAATATTGATCTGTGCAAAAATAATTACTCCAATAGTATTAATGAAATCAGCTTTTGTCAAGAGTTGGCCAATAAAACCATAGATCAGTGCAGTAGGCTGTTGTCTTCTTAGTTTAAATAAATTATAATAATCTTTATCTTGTACTGCTTTTAAAAATGCAATATCTTCTTTACTTAATTCACATATAAAAAATGGTTCCATTGTTTCAAAAATAAGGAAAAGGGGGTATTACTTCCCCCTGTATTATGAAAACTCGCACGAACTACTGAATCTAAGGCCATCAGAGTAGAAATCTAAGTATTCAGCATCAAAGCCTTGATCTTCCCAGAACTGTTTCTCTTCACTTCGTACCCGGAATATACTTCTCCTCCATTCATCTTTACCCCCTTCAGTAGTTTCAAAATAGAGCTTATTGTCTAATAGTGGTTTTCCGCACCAAGTTCCAGAATCTCTTTTGATTATATCGTCAAACCACTCTTTTTTATTGTTAACCTCATCACCGTACTCATCAAAGAGTCTAATGTCTGGGCGTTGGAGGAATCTTAGAATTGAATTTTTATTTAAATCATAATATTTTCGAACAACCCATTTATCAATATACTTATGTATTTTAGAGTCATAGGATCCTTCATTTACTTTCCACCAATTCGGATTCCAAAGAAATTTCCAACCGCCTGACTGCTTCCCCAAATGTATCTCTCCACCCCTCCAATTATAAGAGTTGGGAGAGCGGTAATAAAGGTCAACAGTGTCTTTGATTGCATTAAATTCATCATTTTCAATAAGCTCTATTAGTTTATTCTTCTTTTCTCGCGTAGGTATAATCCTCGCATAATAATTTGTTCCCATATCAATAATAAAGAATTAAAGGGACAAAAAAAGAAAAGAGATTATTCATCTCTAATCTCTAATCGTGTAGACTAGATGGGATTCGAACCCATGACCCACAGCTTAGCTTACCAACTACAGTTTTCACTGCCAAATATCAACAGACATTTGTTTGTGGTCTGGACTATTTCATAACCATATCAATTTTTTGACGTAGGTGATCCCTGTATAGTCTCTATGCACTTTCTTTTTCAAGCTTGGCACGTCGTTGGCATATCATCTCTGACTTAGCTTTCGTCGTTTAGGGGATCTTCAGTATCATCAGTTTCCTGAGTACGCTCCTATATCTATAGTAATATCTATCGCCATTCCTAATCTTATAGATTCAGAACAGTTATATATTTTTCCTATAGATAGGCTCATAGGACTTACCTTCCTCAAGAATCAGTTTCTCGAAGTCGGCCTTCTCTTTTCCCAATTTATCATATATTTAGGAAATAAAGCTAGCCCTACTTTGAGCTGAAGGCTGTTGCTCTGTCCGGCTGAGCTACTAGTCTATCTTTACAACGATAAGGATTTAGGGGGATTTGAAAGGAATAACAAAACACATGTCTCCATTATCTAAGTATTTTTGTCCTCCTGCTAAAATTACCCTCTTCAAATTATGCCGTTTTATAAAATAGTACAGTTTATCGTCCGGATCATTAAAAGCCCTAGTATTAATGGCATAAATATCATCTGGGCCTAAGATCTTAGAATCAAACCCCAAAAGAAAATAATAGAACCTACCAATAGAAGTAAAGAATCCATTCTCTTTACCCCTATGTATTGGTTTATCATTATACTCTACTATTCTTTTTGGGGCTTTTCTGACATCATAGTTTAGTTCCGAACTTCTACTAATATAATTCGGATTTTCTCCAAACTCTAGAGTCATAGTTTCTGGATTGATCCAAAATTTATTATATCTGATCCTTCGTGCTATTACTTGACCTTTCCTACTACGTGGTTTACTAATATAGAAGTAATTTAGAGATATATACCCACTAGGTGGTAGTACAAATAAGCAATTTGAATAGAAGTATCTTATAGGATTTGATACAAGTAAGCATTTTTCTAATTTCATCCTCTTAACAAAATCTTCAGCTACCTCTTCAATTGGATGCCCTACTCTCTTTAATAGGAATTTCTCTATCTTCCGCATATTAATATAAGGACGATAGTGGCAATCTTCATAGGAATTTAAAGCTCTTAGTAATTTCCTATGTCCTATTTTTGTACCACCATATTTCTCATTGATCCATTTACGTCGCTTAGAAAAGTTCTTATAATATTTATTACATTTACCTCTATCTCCCCTAAAGTCTAGCATAATTATAATGAATATCGGCGCTTCTCAAGGTCTGCTCGAGTTCCTTCTTATTCATTGCCTCTGGCTTTAAAACAAGGGCACTAGTTAGATCGTAATTTGATAACCAAGGAGTAACGAAGTAGGAATTTAGTGTTGTTGTCCCTATTGTAGCTATCTGATTATCTCCAACCGAAAGAGGTACTCCAACCTTTAAAACATCCTCAATAGAGACCTGACTTGGGTTTAAAGTAGTGTATATAATTTTTCCTTTCTTACAATTTACCATATATCTCTTCCAGGCTCTTTTTGACACTGGATCATATTGGACAATACTAAAATGCTGGACACTTTCTCTGACAGCAAATGTAGTCGGTAATTCGAGATTTCTAAAATCCCGGTTAATCTCTTTTGTCATTAAGAGAATTTCTGGAATATAGTCGAGATAAACATTACTACCTTCATCATTTTGATAAGCTGACTTTAGAGATTTAAGGTCTCCAATAACGTTGTTCATACAAACAGGGGCTATTAGCCTTAACTCTTCCTGAAGACATGAACATTCACTTCTACTTAACTTTTCTTCAGATGAATCGGGTATATATTCACTTCCAAGAGTATCAACATAAATATTCACTACTTCTTCCGGACAAATTAAAAAATCGTCACTCATTTTGTCCCAGAATAAATAACAGATTTGCCTTTTGTTTGGACCTAGTGAAATCACCTCGATATTAATGCAGTATAGTGAATCTCTATTTATTAAAGATCTATACCAATATCCTGGTATTCTTTTGTAAGATTTCACTGAATAGTTATTTATAAATTCGGCTGGAACAATAATTGGATGATCCTCTTTGAACAAATACTGAAATTCTATCTCTCCCAGTTTAGAACCATATGATAAAAGTAACTGACTTGCATAACCAGGATCAATACTCAACGCAATACCTCTAGGATCCTCTAATAATATAGTTCCCGATGCTTCTTGACGAATTTTGAATCCCTTTGTCGGATTATTCTCTAAGGTTTTAAAATTAGGTAGAGAAGGATCCAGTGAAGCAGTCCAGGCTATTTCTTCTACATATGATATACCTGGAATTTTGAAACTTACGGTGTGTTGGTCTAAATAACCGTACTCAATAAATTTAGTAAATTTGTATTTTTTCATCATCAATAATAAAGAAAAGAGGAGAAATTAATCTCCTCCAATATTTAAAGTATCTTCACTCTCAGTTTTAAGATGCTCAAAATATTTCCTACGCTTTCTTTCTTCCTCTAATTTTAATTTCATTTCTCTTAGGGAATCAAGAACTTCAGCTTTTCCTCTCCGATAGCCTTCCATTTCTCTTGATAGTAAGCTGTCTTCATACTCCTGGGAAAATGCATAGAAACTCTTTGAAATTCTATCTCTAGCTTCTACGGTTTGAATATAAGAATATATCGTCCAATATAGAACTAGAACTAGTATGGCGAAGATACAAAACTCTATTATTCTACTCTTCATCAATCTTTCGTCCCAAGGGCCTTTGTCCATAAAACGCTTAGTTTGATTGCAGCCTCAACATCCTTTTTACTAACAATCTCATTCGGCTGGTGAAGGTTTCGACAAGGAATAGATAAGAGGTTACACAAACAACCATTATTTGAAAACTCTTGAATTCTAGCAGTATTTGTTCCTCCAGCTCTACTTACGGCTATCTGATAAGGAATATCGTTTTGTTTTGCTAGATCAATCAAAAAGTCACAGCCCTTAGCATTCTTATCTGGACCATATTCAATAATTGGTCCCGCGCCTAATTTAACCTCTCCACCAAATCTAGCTGGGGACAAGCCACTACCATCATCGGTTGTAAAAGTCACATCAAAGTCCAGAGAATGAAGAGGATTTAGTTTTCTTGCTGCAACCTTAGCTCCCCTAGTACCAGTCTCTTCGGCTGCCATTAAACAACCAGCGACTTGATTTATTTCCTTACACTGTCTCAGGACTTCCATGACGATATAAACACCTATTTTATCATCAAGGCCAGGGGCAATAATCAAATCCCCGAGTATTAGGAAGGATCTCTCAAAGATAACTGGGGAACCAATATGAATTCCCATCTTCTCGACATTCTCTCTACTTGTGGCTCCAACCTCAAGAGCTAGTGTTTCAAGCTTAGGTAAGGTATCACGGTCTTTAGTTTCAACTACGTGAATAGGTCTCATACAGATAATACCTTTTACTAGGTCACCGCTATCTGTTATAACCTCCAATCTTAATCCAGGTAATACTCTAGGATCCTCACCGCTCGTCCTCATTATACGAATCAGGCCAGATTCTTCAATATAGGAAACAGCAAAAGCTATTTCATCATGGTGAGCTGATAGAAGTAAATTACTTGAGCCTTGTAAATAGTAGGCATTATTCATTGCATCAATTGTACCAGTTCCCTCTGGTAATTCTTTAATAAATAAATTTGCAATCGCGCCCTCTCTACCTGTTGGGCTCGGGGTTTCAATAAGTTTCTTTAATAGTTCCATAATTTAAATACTTAATCAACTGTAAGGATTTGAGGAGATAAAACAAAAAGTAGTACTGTAACAAGTACTACCTTAGAAGAATTGCTGCAATTTTTTCAGCTCTTCTTTATTGAATATTAAATTTTTATAAGTCATTAGAAAATCTTTTGTTCCTTCACACCTCAAAACGGCTTTGGACTTCAGATAGGAAATATACTCTTCATATTCCCCATCGCTCTTAAAATATTCTCTGGGCTTACTTGTTATGTAGGCCAGACCTAAGAGCTTTTTGAAGATAGTTTTGTTGCGGTGAGTTAGATCAAGCCATTCTTTATTCAACCATTCCTTAGTGCTTCCCCTAAGTTGAGCACTGAAATCCCATGATTGACCGAGAAGAGGATTATCCCTTAACTTCTCTTTTAGGCCGACTTCAATGATTATTATCATTTCATCTCTGGTACAAAAAGTATCTTCTCCTGATATTATACCGTCCCAATCAAAATATTCCGCTTGATGTGATTTTGGGACATCACTGCGATTTAAAATTACGCTCAGGTTGCTCATCCTTTACTATTTTTATAGTTTTAGAATTCCTACTGAGTCGATAACCGACCCTTTCTATTTCACGATTCATAATCATAATCTCCTGAAGTGATGCTCTTCTTCTAGTCTTCAAATCTAAGGAGCTTAGCATTATCAACCAATCCCCAGGTACTAAGTCTAGAGACCCTATAAAACCACTTTTTAATGGGTCTGCTGACGGTGAAGCTACTTTCCTAAAGGCTTCACTATAAAGAGCTATAAAGTCTCCTTTACCACCATAAAGCATCGTTAGAGAATTCTTTTCTGCACCTATTGTATTATAGACTATATAATCTCCTGGTGTTAAAGAATCAAAAATATTGAGAATGCTAAATTTATCCTCAATTATTTTATTTTCTATTGAGTCTATTGGAACACAGCAGTAATAATATCCTACTACTGGTTCATAGTCTGATAATGCTTCTTCCAAATTCTTTTTATCTGATCCGAATCCTAGAGAATCAACTCTCGGCATCGGAAATGAAGAGGTATCATTATCACAAGCTATCCAATCTGCATCCCAAGACCAATAATTCTTTTTACAAACTTGCTCTCTAATATCGGTTAGGCTCTCAGTTTTAAGACAGAAGTATGGAGTATCTAATATATTAAATTCAAGTTCTATTCTTGTACTCTCAGGATCTGTCAGCTTAAAACAATAAGCTTTCATCCCTTTATGACTCTTTAGTTGGTGCATATTTCTTTACTATTGGATTATTATTAATTTTCTTAATGCACTCTCTGACTTGTTTGAGTAAATCCTCCTTTGAACCACAAGTTTCATTCCATTTAAAGTATTTTAATAGTTCTTCTTCACCATTAGGGCCATTAAGGATCCTCTCTTGCTCCTTTATGTCAGAATAGTATGAAATAAGTTCAACTATCTCACCGCCCTCTCTTCTAGCACCAGTTAAGCTTGAAGATTTTCCAATAGAAATAACCCTTTCATTGTCAGGTCCTAGAATAGCTGTTGAATCCATGACATCAATAACGTAATAGGTTTTTAAGAGATATTTCATAAGATCCTTAAAACCTTGGTCAATATCAACGATGGCCAAGTCAGACCTAATTTTTTCTGTATCTTCCCAAACTCTATCTTTAACCTCTAGGATTCCTCCCATTCCAGTACCCCTATCCTTATCACTTTTATGACTTAGTAGGTCATTCTCTATTTCTTTTAACGTCTTAGTACCTCGTTTAATCAAAAAGGTTTCACTACTACTATTAGTGATGACATCAATAACACTTCTAATAATCAGATTCTTCACGACTAACGTTCCCTTTTCCGTAGATTTCTTCTAATATTTCGAGGCCTTCATCAAGATTACACATTACTTGATAGTCTACTACAATAGAGCCGTCAGGCTTAGTATAGAAATCAGCATCATATACACCAGAAAATGCCGGGGCGTCTCTGGTGCCATAAGTCTGACCGTAACGACTTTCAATAAAGTTGTAGAATCTCTTAGGGACATCATCAATTGTATCTCCACCAGAATTCTTAATTATAAAAGTTTCACTACTACTATTAGTAATAACATCAATAACACTTCTAACTTTAATACTCATATCAATAATAAAGAATTAAAGGGACAAAAGAAAAACCAGGACATTATATCCCGGTTCTTCCTTTTACTTTTAAAATTAAACTCTAACGGCAGCTTCTATCAATGCCTCTCTCGATCGCCCTAATAATTGGGTTGGCATTACGGCCACCCTCAGGAGACGATCCATCTCGTCTACCAACAGTTCTGGCCTGTGAAGACCCACTATCTTGTCTGTTGATCGAAGCTTTTCTTTCAGCCTTGCTAGCTTAATTATGTCGTCTCGTCCTTCACTTAATGAGGAAGTACATACCATTACCTCCTCGGAAGAATAGTGCACCACTACTTTTCCGATAACCTTCTCAATCTCCTCTAAAGGGAGCTTTGATGAGATTATTAGCGTGATTTCCATTGCCCTGTTATAAGGGCTAAATTTCTTCAATTCTTCTGGACATCTGTTCTGAATGACAGATTGTATTTTGCCATCCAGACTGTTGATGGTAAGATACTCGGGGAAACGGGCAACGAGGTCCTTTATTTCCCCGCTACTATAATTCACCGGGTAGTACCGATTCAAGGCTAAAATTTGTCTAGCCTCATCAATTCCTACCCCCTCATTCTCTGCCAGTTTTGTAAGAACTAACAGGATGAACCCGTCCCTATCGTCAATACCACTCTTTAATGCTGTAGTGGGAGCGATAAAATCATCCTGCTTCTCGACAGGCTTGAGGTCTTTAATTACCTCATAGTTCTTATTGAGAAGCTTCTTTCCTACTTTCGAAAGATCCCTCTGCAAGATCAAGGCATCCTGGATAGTTCCTTCGATCCTTATGTATTTTTTGTTGCCCTGTCTAATAATCGAAAATCTGTTGATATTGTAGAAACTTAGCTTCTCGATTATTCTCTCCCATCCATTCCAGGTCTTTGCAGATCCTTTCGGGTGGGCGTCCTGGACAGCCCAAAGGGTTTTGCCTATTGTAACCCTGTCAGAAACCATCAACCAAATCAAGTCGAATTCGGCTTCCTTGAAAGAAATTCCTCTTTCGATCTTAAATGCCTTATGACATTCAGGATGCCGCTGCCTGAATCTCCGTCTTGCCTCCGCCAACATCTTATCTGGGCTGGCGGGCAAGATATAATTACTCTCTACTGCAGGTACTGCTGCAGGTGCTACTGCCTCGTTGGGCAGTATGTATGCATTCTGGACTCGAAGAAGCTTTAAGTTCTTCTTTATTATTGCCCACAGATTCCAACAATCTCTGTGGGTTCTCTTTACCTCTAGACCGTTGTATTGGTCTAGTTTTTCAATAAGAGGAACTATTTCGCCCCTCTTCACTCTTCCGGGCTCCTCTACGAACAGCCCACTTTTAATACCGTCTCTTACAGTATTGAAGAATTCCACTTTTTCTTTTGTCTTCTTTTTCATACTTGTTGTTTAAATTAAATTAAAAAAATTATACTTATTAATAAGGGTTTGAAGCGATGAAGAAAAGTAGCGATCTTCACAGACCACTACCTAGAGAATTAAAAAATAAAACAACAACAAGTATATTATGAAAACAAAACGATACTAACTAATACGTGCACCACCTTATCTTCACAGACAGGATGGATCCCCATGGAATAAATATGAATAGATAATATCAAATTAAATTTCTAATTCTCCAATAATAAGAATACAAGGGGATCCTAGTAGTAATTTATTGAATTGAAAAAAAAAGAAGGGGAGGCCCATCATAGGATCTCCACCTTTTATTAGTTTTTAATTTTCTTTAGTTTTATCATCCAAAAATTGTAAGAGATCAGGAAGTCTTTTATCTCCTTTCATTTCCTTGAGATTTTTGGTTGGATCTTTACCATTTTTCCATTGGATCCAGAGTGGTTTACCTCCCCTTTCCCATCTCAAAGCATATCCTTTCTTTCCCGTTTCTCCAAAGTCACTCTTAGCAATTCCAATTACTTGTCCTTTCCACCCTTTAAGTTCTTTCATTAGATGCTCATAGAAGCTAGAATTAAGTTTCTCAGTCCTATCATCTAGGACCTCCAAGAAACCATCCACTATGATTGTTTTTATTTGGTCGAGATTTTTGCACAATTCTTTAAGTATTGGCACTTCTTTTTTCCAGAATTCGCCAGGAATATAAGGTGCATTATTTCGACCTTTAATTTCAATCACTTCATTAGGTTCTCCCTGGGTCCACTCACTGAAGACTATTCCAACTCCCTTATACTGCGACCCTTTATAAGCAACGTCAAGTGCTAAGATTTTCTTAGTCCGAGCCATGGGTATAGACTAATAAAGATGCCGCTTAAGATTAATGATCTAACCATTTTTCCAAATCTATAATTTTAAGATCCCCAACCAGATCTTTTCCTAGTTTAAATTCGTATGAATCCTCTTCTTTTTCGCTAATGAGAATATTAAAAGATTTTCCTGTTCTATCTTTAATCATCAATCTCCAGTCTTCTTTATATTCATGCTTCAAGATGAGGTCAAAAATTCTAAATTGTAGAACTTCATCAGAGTATTCCAGTTCTTCAGCATTTTGATCCTTGAATGGTCTAATGAGGGCTACAATATTCTTAGCGTATTTTAAAAGTTTAGATTTTTCTTTATTTTCATTTATTGTTTTTAGGGCTTCAAAAGGAAGGGTCTTATTGATATCCCATCCTTCCAAGAGTCGCTTATAAAACAGGTCTTCTTCTTGGAGGATTAGGTGATAAGAATAGGGTGTAAAGCGATTCATTGAGTCTTGAATACCTTGTCCCATGATATCGAAGGAATATCCCTCTGGTATGATTCTCTCCTCTAAGTCTGTTTGTTTTGAGTCAAGCAAGTCATAGAGAATGTGATAGGTCATGGTGATAGGATCGAAGTCATCTATCTTTTTAATTATAGCCCTCTCGATTCTAGAACTCCATTCCCCAGTCGTCTTATCTTTCTTATAATCGATATAGACTACTTCCATTCCAACATACCTCAACAAGTCTCCACCGTTAATAATCCACTTAGGATCTCCTGTGTTAAGACCGTAATTCTTTTTAAATTCTTGAATGTTCATGATTTTTTTTATTTTATTAATTAAACTTTCAAAAATAAGGACTTAAGCCTGAATTGTATGTAAAATTATCCCTTAAAATCCTTATTAATGATATGAAAAAATTAATATTGAGTATGATGATGATTTGTTTATCGACCAATCCGACGATGGATGCAAAGATTAAGAATCATCAAGGTCATCTGAAGAGAACCAGAGCCAGAAGTCATCAGGTTACAGTTACACAATATCATCCTGTAGAGGGACAGTGTAGTGATAATCCTTTGATAACTGCTGATGGTAGTAAGATTGACCTGGCGAAACTAAAAGGAGGCCGCTTGAAATGGATAGCGGTTAGTAGAGACTTTATCAACCAGGGCCATTTAAAATATGGTGATAAGGTGAAGATTAGTGGCCCAAGAGAGATTGCAGGAATCTACACAATTCATGACACAATGAACAAGAGGTTTAGGAAGAGAGTTGATATATTGACCAGTCCTAACAAACCCGCTGGATTGTGGCATGGTGTAGAAATAAAAAAGATAGAAGGAGGAGTCTAAGCTCTTCCCTCTATTTTATTTTTATAGTATTCAGGATCATTAATTTCAGAAGCATGTTTTATTCTGCTTAGGGTTAATGATCCTTCATTTTTCTCAATCAAGGCCATAAATTCGTTCCCAGTCATAATGCCTGTTTCACTAAGAATTAAAGCTGTCTTCTTAAGGAGACCGATATTTTCCTTTAATATCTTTGTTGTTTCTTTTTCCAAATTATTAAAGGTCGACCTAACTCTCCAATTAATCTCATCAGGGTTCATACCTTGTCCAATACCGTCTCCCTTTTCATCACAAAGGAGATCGGAGTAGGATCTATTAAAGTAGTATCCTGATCTATAAGCAGCGTTACTTAGTAGTTTCCAGGCTTTTGAAATATCAGAATTAGACCCGAGTAAGCATCGTTCAGGACTGAAGAATAGTCTTTCAGCAGCCCAACCGGCCATATCTATCATAACCTCGTTATTAATATCCCGAATCGACTCTATCTCTTGATCTAGGCCTTCATCATACGTAGAACAGAATCCACCTCGATTAGTACTAACACTAATAATAGTGTCTGGAGTTTTACCAGTCAGATAAGTTTGAACTAAAGCATGTCCAGTTTCATGGATAGAAATAGCATAAACTTTCTTTCTAATCTTTGGATATCTTAAAGAACCTAGTGTTAAGTTCTGTTTGATTCTTAAAGGTTCGGAAAGATCTGGAGATTCAATAAGAATAGTAACTTCCGGTAACCTAAATTTCTTTTTTACAACTTCCTCAGCATTATCCAGAGTAATAATAGCTTTAGTGCTACAATTAAGTATTACCTGGCTAAGTATTGGGGTTAGAAGTGTATTAATGGAAGTAAATATTGGTCTAACACCTTGAGTTGGGTAGACACCTTCATAATACAAAAGATCAAGAACCGGCTTATCAATCTCTAAGTCAATATTCTTAATTCTCTCTTTAAAGTCTTTCTTTATTCTGCTTACTTCTCTCTTAATAATTTCTTCAAAGTGAGATCTCTTTAAAGTTGGATATTTTATCAAGTTATTACCTAATCTGGCAATTTCCTCAGCCCTGAATCGTTTAGAAAGTGATTCTTTAATATCATGGATCGTTACATTTTTCGTTATATTATAGAAAATATCAGCATCCATATCGGGACTAATATCATCCTGAACTTCAAATGCCTCGTCCAAATTACCGATTATAAATACAAGTGACTTAGAGCAATCAAGTTTTACGCTCTTCGTTGTCAAGGAAATAATCTTATTAATACAGTCAGATAATTCTTTTATGGTTAGTTCTGATTTTAAAAGATCCTGAATAATATTGATATTCAGTTTTTCTGTATTAACTCTTGATAATCTTCTTGCTAGTGTCCTTATACTCTCAAGACCAAGAACTGATACTGGTTTGTTAGGATCCTTATTAGAGTCATCACTTGTTGTCGGAGTATCATCTTCATCATATCCTGGCAATCCTGGTACTGTCTTATAAAGAAATCCTAAGCTGTCATTATAGATCTTTATTTCAGCAGGATCATAAATCATATTATTCTTTACCTTGATATCAGGATATTCGTCGGAAAATACTTTCAAATCCTCAGCAAAAGAGCAGAGACTATTGAAAGACCAAGAGAAACTTTCCCCAACCTCCAAAATACCAGAATCTAATATAGTCCAAATAGGTCTAACACCACCCTGAACCTCTTCCTCTCCACTACTATTAATGGATCTGGCATATTGAAATTCATCAAAAACCATAACAATAGGATCACGGGGTACTAAGGTTTCACTAGCTGTCTTCTTAGTATCATCTGAGTCAAAACCAAGAGTATCCATGATAGAAGATGTAATATTAACCCTATCACTGCCCATAGTTCCACAATCAAAAGAAATCGAGGTATTAATGTCAAGTAACTCTATTAATCTTTTGACAACTGATGATTTACCTGTTCCAGTCATTCCCCAAAGCGATACCACTACCGGTCTTTTAATAATTTCCGGGGTGATATACCATGGAGTAACTGCAGCAATAATCTCATCAATAATAGAGTCAAGCCCAACAAATTCCTCTTTAAGCGTTTTTTTAGCTTTTTCTAAAACTTCAATTTTTAATTTTTTATCATCCATATTATCTATGTTTCTTTCAGGTATAAGGACTTAAACGGCCTTAAGTTGATATTTTTTAAGTTAGAACTATTCCATTACCAGAAGTATTTGGCATTATCACGTGGAAATATATCTTCCTCATTAAATTCCTGTTTAAGGTAGAGTTGGGATTTATCATACTCCCTAACGGTCTCCTCGTCAACAAAAAACATCCTATGGTTGTACTTATTATCGATAAGGAATTTTTTGAGAGTACTAACAGTGAAGAGCTTAGATGGAGCAGAGAAGATAGAATAAACTAAAAATACACTCTTAAGGTCCTTAAGGTCCATTTTATCAGAAATTACCGCTCCACCTACAGCCGTTCTTACATACATAGGAACTTCAACTATAAAGGAATTAAATCCCACCTCTTCATTTATAAAACAGTAAATCCTGATCATATTATAAGTTGATTAATTACACTTTCGCTGGATACTGCTGCTATCGCTTTAGTGGATTTCTTGACTGCTATGATTTCTTTTAGATCAAGATAAGCTTCAAATTCCCCTATAGCTTTACAATTACCCAGCATTGTTTCACATTCAAGTCTTACACCCCCTAGGAGATAAACCTTATTATTTCTTAAGACAGCCTCCAAAAGCTTTGATCCAAATACTTTTCTAAATGAAATATCTCCAGTACGATTTGGATTAACCGAAAATCTAATATAAAAGTTAGTTTTCTTTAGACCATTTTTTATAGGATTCAAGCAATCCTCTCTATAAGACTTAATTGTCTCATTAATACTAGTAAAATCCAGATTCTTAATGAAAGAAGGAGAAGGAGAAAAAATTCTATCATACCTCTTTTCATACCACCCTTTTATTGGACCAATAAATAACATAACAACTGGCCCTATTCTTACTTTTCTTGCTGATAATGCTACGATGACTCTATATTTTGTTCGTGCCATATCTTAGTAAGTATTTAATTGTGAGGAAGATTTCGGGAGTAAATGGCGATTTCTTTACATTTTCAAACTCTATGTCATTCTCCTCTATCAAAATTGTAGAATGAGGATTATTGATTATAAGTGGGTCTTCAACAGGAATACTATAAAGAGATCCAGGTACTTGAAGATTCAATGGAACCTTGGCTGAACATTTTTCAAATATTCTTTTTATAATCCCTGATGATAATACTTTAAAATTACCGTTATAACCCTCATCAAATGGCTTTAAAACATAAAGACGAACAGTAGTAGGCCCTAATTCTATCTTTTCCTGTTTTTTATCAGGCCTTAACCACTTTTCTAACCATTTTTCAGGCTCAGTATCATCATTACCAAAAAAGGGATAGTATGTATAGTCGCTTAGAGGACTTTTAATCAGTACCATCTCCTGGCCTCGCTTATTTAATAATAATCTTGGCAATTCAACAGCCATTTCTAAACAGGTTGGATCTGAATCACTAATAAAATAAGCTATTCTAAAATTCATATCAATAATAAAGGTTTAGGCGGAACAAAAAGAAAAAAAAGAAATCCTAGCAAATTGCTAAGGTTTCTTTCAAACTTTGTTTCTCTTGAAGAAGGCGATTATATTCCTTCTCAAGAGTTCGTTCTATGTCCCAGTTTTCTAGGACCTTTATTGGCCATATTAAATTGGCCATTTTCTCCCTTCTACTCTCTATTACGAGATGAAGGATTTTAATTTTTTGTGAGACGTCCTCGAGTCTTTTTTCAAGGACCTCACCCAGATACTCATTCTTCATGTCACACTGTTTATTAAGTTATAGATAAGAAAGGGGAGTTACTCCTCCCCCTTTTTTCCATCTGCTAAACAGGATGGAGTTGGCATTATGTACACCCCGATGTATATCAGGGTGAAAGATGCCAAAAATTGCAATGCCCTCTTCATAGTAGCACTTAATTTAGGTTCCTTTTTTCTCATTCCTTAGGATCGGAACCCATTAATCCTTCGGAAGGTAACTTACTACCTTTCAGTTACATATGTAAGGCTTTAACGGGAAAATAAAAAAAAAACCAAGGCTTACGCCTCGGTTTTGTTTTCTTCTTTTTTAGGGTCTAACCATTTCTGGCAGACCTTCCTGGCAACATAAGCTGCCAGTGCCAACGAACCAAGCGTGGCGACCCAGCGCCTACGCTCTTCCGATCTTGCGACCCCAATCATGGGGTCATAAGTTACGGCATAACGATTTATGCCATGCTTTTGAACTTCTGCCGGGGCTGTTACCCAGGCTGAAATAGTCAAATTCTTTTTTTCCATTTTCTTTAATTAATAAATTTTATCATATATAAGGTTTTAACGGGAAAATAAAAAAAGAGAGATTATTCATCACGAACAATCTCCCCCGTTAATATGACTTCGCTTCTTTTATCAGTATTAAAGATTTGACTGGTTTTCAAAATCATTATAATAAACAGGAACATCACAAAATGAAGTATTTGCTTGACAATGTTCCTTTCTACAGTATTTAGCCGCTGTACAGTCTTCACAACTTAATGTCCCAAGTGTTAAGGTATCAGGTAATAAAAAGCAATAGTCTTTATAGGGTATAGAATCTTCTGTTAACCATACTCCATTGGCAGATTTAAATATCTTATGCCCATCATCAAAAAACTTTTTTGCTTTAACATAAATGATGACAGGAAATCCCCCTCCATGTCTTGCTCCGACCTTTCTAGCAGTATCAGGATCTTCAGATAGATGAACATGATTTCTGTTTCTTTTCTCTAAGCCACCTGACATAATGCTACTAATATACTTACTACTTGTTCCATGGTATAGAATAGTTGGAGGTGTTGCTAAGATAATAGAATCTGGCTTAACTCCGGGAATACTGTGTCCTTGAACGGCCCTTATTCTTCTCTTCTCTAGATCAAATTCATACCTCCCCTTTTCATCAGTTTTAACAAGGGTTTCAAGTTCTTCTCTTGTAAATCCATGGTTCTTCACCAAATCGCTAACCTCTCTCCAACCATCTTCTCTATAAGGATAAGAGGTATCATGTCTTAAAAGGAATGCTAAGTGTTTACCTTTGTTCTTTTTCTTCTCCATAGATCAAATAATATCCAATATGATAGAGAATCTTATATATCACATAGCAGCCAGCTCCAATCCCAAGAACTCTACTATGAACACTGAGGAGATATAGGCCTAATGCTAAAAATATAAACCCAGCTCCACAGAATAAGATTCCTACTAGTTTATCCATCCAAGAGGTCTTCATCTTCCAACTTCATCTCCTGAATTCCTTTGACGGCAGAAATGACAGTATAATAACCTACCGCAATTGTGCCGAGTATTGTGATTCCCATTATTCCAAGGGCTGCTAAACTAATCTTTTTAACGTTCTTCATAAATTATTGGTGTTTTAAAATCAATTACTTTCCACATATAATCTTTTCCTTCCAGTTTAACCGAAGGATCTAAGGGCTGAAAATCTCGATTTGGTCCGACTTTAGCGACAATAGGCTCTCCCATGCCGCTCTTCCAAACAAGAATAGTTTTATTCTTTGGTGGTCGTCTACCTACTCTCCAATTATCTTCCGTCCTAGTCCACGACCACATTCCACGAAATAGAGAGGCGTGTTTTCTTCCACATAAACTGGATACCCTCATCCACATCACCTTGCTACTAAGAAACCAGAGTTTACTATGACTGACAGCACCATCTACAGTCTCTAGAGCATACTTTACCTTACTCTCATACTTTTCATGAGAAGCTAAGAATCTGATTATAGTCTCAAGCAGCACTATATCTTTTGTTTTAATAATTTGAGTTTGAGTATCATCCTTCAGATTTTCAAAGAAGGCTTTAAGGACTTCAACTCTTTTTAAAATTGAGCAGTCTTCTAGATTTGATTGAAGTACCCGCTGCTTTTCTGGTATTGTTAGAGGAAATTCATAGTCTGGTTGGATAGCAAAAACAATAAGTTTTATTTCTTTATCCGATTCCATTCTTCATCCAGCGCTTTAAATAGACAGGATCTGGTGTTTTCTAGTCTCCCATCTAAAACTCCTTCTTTAATAAAATTCTTAAGTTGACCCACTAGTCTTCCAGTTCTAAGTCCGTAGCGCTCTTTAATATCATTTCCGTTTATACAAGGTTGGAATAATCTTCTTTGATCCCTTTCTTTAAGATCACTAACGAGACTTTGGAGTTGATCATAGTGCTTTTCAATTCTCTCCCTTTTATCCTCTCTCTTTGTTGTCAAGTCAGATCTACAAAGGATCATTAAATCATCAAAATCATCACCAGCATCAAATAAGAGCCGTCTAACACCAGAGTCTGTTATTTCACTAGTACTAATATAAGCAGGTCTCATATGAAGATTGATTAGCTTTTTAACATACTTTACTGTATCTCCCAATGGTAATTTCAATCTTCTAAATATGACCTCAGCCATATCAGCACCGATAGCCTCATGACCAATAAAAGACCAACCTTCGTCCCCACCTATAAACTTCTTTGTAGGCTCTTTACCTATATCGTGAAGAAGCGCTGCCCATCTAAGCCATAAAGAATTAGACTTATCAGCAACACCTCTTAGGACTTGAACAGAGTGCCAGTAATTATTCTTATGACCTCGACCACATTCACTATCTGAGGTATCAAGAATATCAAGTTCCGGTATAATCTTCTTTAAAAGACCTGACTCCTTTAGTAAATCTATTCCAGTTCCAGGATCATTAGATGACATAATCTTGCATAATTCTGTGGTAATCCTTTCTGGACTGATAATATCTAATCTATCAACAGTTTTTTTGATTGCTTCAAAAGTAGTTGGATCTATTTCAAAGCCTAGTGTTGTGGCAAATCTTATAGCCCTCAGCATTCTAAGAGGATCGTCAGAAAAGGTTATTAAAGGATCAGTAGGGGATTTTATAATACCAAGTTTAATATCTTCCTGGCCACCAAACAAATCAATAATAGTTCCAAAATCTCTTGGCATTATTGATTTGGCAATAGCATTAATTGTAAAATCCCGCCTTGTTAAATCGTCTTCCAAAGTTCCTTCTTCAACTATAGGCTTTCTGGATCCTCTTTGATATGACTCTTTTCTAGCACCAACAAATTCTATAACTTGTTCCTGGTAGATGAGTTGAGCTGTTCCAAAATTCTTAAAAACTAGAACCTTAGAATTAGTTCTCTTACCAACTTCTTCGGCTAGCTTCACTCCCTTTCCCACAACCAGGATATCAATATCATAAGAGTTACGTCCAAGTATCTCATCACGGACATAACCTCCAACAACATAAGCAGACAATCCTAATTCTTCTGCTATTTCTCCAATAAATTTTAATATTTCTTTCATATCAGGAATAAGGTGATTAGGCGGGATGAAAAGAAAAAGAGGCACTAAGCCCCTTCTTTGTTTATTTCATTTTCAATCATTTCTACTCCTTCACGCACTAAGAGTAGATTTTCAAGCTCTCTTTCGTGAGTTTCCTTGATTGCCTCATGCACTAATCCTGCACGACGTTTTCTGTCACAGTTCTCCTCCTCACTTTGGAAGAAACTTTTTACACGATCTTTAATAGTCTTTTCATGAATAGACTCTAGAATCTTCTTCTGATCCTCTATTCTTTCGTCAATTCTTTTATAAGTTGACTCAAAAATCTTAGAAAGTTGTTCTTTTTCCATATATTTGCGTTATTTAATCATAAATAAAGAATTAACGGGATGAAAAAAAAAATAAACTACGTCTCCAATTTAAGGATATTAAGTAGTTACAAAGATTAGAATATTAAGTCTTTAGTTAGCGTTAAGTTAACCATGAGTTTCGGCTTTTCCTTAAATGAATCTAGCCTCATCAGATTAAGATAACTTCTCTAATCAAAGTCTACTTAATTACTCATGATAAAAATTAAAAGGAAGCCTATTGTTACGATTAGACTTCCTTTTTCGTTTATTCCTCAACGTCCCTCCAGTATACAGGGGAATTTTCATTGAAGAATAATTTACGAACGATTACTACTAGCGTAACAAATGCTGTAGCGCCAGCCGTTGATCCACTGTTGGTTCCCATAAAAGAGCCAACGAATAAGACGATGGTTAACAAAACCATTACGTCTATTAATAAATCCTTTTTCATATAATTATAAATATTGGTTTCGTCTCTTAATATAATTCTTTGCCTTAAGTTTCTCTCTTAAGGTCTTTTGTCATGTCACAGATAATTTCCTACTTTACGTACCTTCTCCAGGTAAGGATCATTATCTGTAATCAGGCTGTACCCTAATCCCGACATTCCACGCTCCCTCCAACTTAAGAATATATACAGATATTACATTAAGTCTTCTGAGTTCACCAGGGTACCCCGGTTACTGCGTTTTGGTAAGGTCCTAATCCTAAGATCCTCTCTTAGTGGCTTCTTACCGCTCCCCAATCTTTTTCAGTTGGAGAAAATTTATCTAAAAATTGATAACACTTGCGTCACCAAAAGGATCAGCACTGGTTATCGTGTTCAATATATTTACTTTTCCTTATATTACGCTCAGGGCCTATAAATTAGTTCAAGAGTAACCAGCTCTTATATATAATGAACTAATCTGTTTGGATATTTTTACTTCGCCCTGACGAAGCCAAGTTTCTCTTTTCTTGATTGTCCTTATGCAAGTCCCCCAAACCACCTTTAGTATTGCATAAGTTAGTAGTATACGTTTCAACTACAGAAAACTAAATGATTAGAATCATCGTTCTAATCCTTTAGGTAATATTCTAATCTTACATATATAAGGCTTTGAGGAGAGTTCAAAGGTAGGTTTATTTTCCCCCTAATTTAAGGCATAAAAAGAGAAGGGGAATTAAACTCCTCCATCTTCCAGTCACATATATAAGGATCCGAAGGAATTCTAATACAGAGTCCAGTTAAAAAAGAAAGCCGAGACTTTTACATCTCGGCCCCCTCCTTTCAGATGAGTTCCCTTCTCGTCATGAGATGGATGAATTCCTCCTCCGTCAAGGGGAACCCACATGCCCTAGCATGTCCTCCGCCGCCATGGGCTTTGGCTATAATGCTAAGATCTGCATCGCATCTGTCAGTGCCATAAAGGCTCATCTGATAGATATTCTTTCCACCCTGCCGGCTTTTCTGTGCATCAACGTTGATACATGCCAGAACAGGGTATTGGCTTTCGACTGAGCGGAACAGATGTCCTCCCCAATCGTTTGACATCATGCATATAGCTGTCAAATCACCAATTTTAGCCTCGAAGCTAAAGCGCTTCAAAGCCACGCTGAACCGATCTTGGTCGTACTTATCAATTGTACGGCCTAAGTCGATCAACTCCTCAATTTTTTCGCCCCTGAGGAGTTGGGGCCAGATCTTTTCGAGCTTCTCCAGGCTCATACCCAATGAAGTTCGTAATCCGCGTTGGAACGGGACAGTTCTGCTTTCCCATTCCCCGTCTTTCAACCAAACGTCGTGCTTGGCCAGAAGACTGATAACCTCGGGAAGTTCCCCCTCAGAATGGAAGAGCTCCCATGTCAGTGCTATTGCGCCGATTCCCACCCGGCGAATACCGGGCAGATTGTTGTAGCCACCTTCCTCTGCGTCTTTCAAGGCAGAGACGTGATGGTCGATCCAAATTGTTCGATTCGGATCTAAACTTCTCATTATCTCTTTTGGAAATGATATGTCAACCAGGACTACTACATCCCGGTCAAGGTTGGGGATCTGATCCCCGTAGTTCCAACCGATCAGTTCTATTACATGGTCGGAATCCTTCATTACATCCTTGGCAATTAGTGCACTGCCAAGTCCGTCGAAATCCACCTTATGGTAGACAATAGTAACGTTTCTCATATACTTGTTGTTGTCAGGTTCCTTTTTTTTCTCATTCCTTAGGATCGGAACCCGCTAATCCTTCGGAAGGTAACTTACTACGTTTCAGTCACATATATAAGGCTTTGAGGAGAGTTTAGAGATAGGTTTTGAAAAAAAATTACCTTGTTACAGGCAATTTCTTTAAGGTTGATTGTCAATGAGAAAAATAGTCGTAGTTATTTGTATACTTCTTACTTTTGGTAAGAGACCATAATTATATATACAGCTACAGCTATGCGATCTTCTTTCTTTTAGAATTTTATAAATAATGCTAAGGTTAAAAAACTTTCTAATATCTACTTCTGGAAATAAGTGTTTAAGATCCTCCCTTAAAAGATGATCTTTTTCATCAGTCCACCTTACTTCTCCTTCTTCCCACACTTTTTCAAAACGATAATCCTTGTTAGTGAAGTCACAATCGAGCGATAATTCATCAATCTTACTAATAGTTTTAAATACCAATGAAGAATCCTTTAGTATATGCTCGTCTTCACAGAGAAAGTACGTGGAGTAATGATCACAGTAAACACTAAAATTAAACTTGACAATAATATGGGGTTTTAAAATTACTCTAAAAAGCTTCATATACAACAAAATATTTGAACCATGTCATTGATTTTATCTTTTCCGCAAGAAATCAGAATCAAGTTTTTAAAGTTCCAAATCATCTTTTTTATTAAGGCCCTGAGGAGTCATGATCTCATCATGTTTAATAGATCCTGATATTTACACCACAAAACCAAAAGATTGAGATAATATTTTCCACATCATTAAGGCCCTAATCCCTTATCTGTGTAATAATATGTTTACTAAATGTTACTTAACAGTGTAAATTTAAAATTAATACGAAATCAGATTAAATTTAAGAATCAGAGAAATAGCGAAATTTGTGCTTCAAACGATCCCAAAATTAGTAATGCACTATGATTTTTTAATATGACGGAGTGTTATCAAATTTATTTCTATAATTACTTAGGGGTTGATTTTGTTTTGCCTTGCCAATATAGAACAAAATTTCTATACTTAATTGGACTTAAACCTATATATCTAAGTTTTATTAATAATTATGAAAGAGAAAAGTCAATAGGCTTAATTTATGCTGAACTAGAGGATCTTCTAACAGTTGAGAGAGGCCACAAATTTGTCAGCAAAAAATATATCATAGACACTCTTACTGTTCGGATTGGTTGGGACGGTGTTGATTCGACCTTTATTAAGAAGTGTAGTTTTAACTTCTTGTCAAAAACTGGGTTATTTAAAGTCATTGTGCCTTGAAAATGAAATATTACTATCATTTACTTTTTGGTAATAGAGACTTTTGTGTGTTATATCCTAATGGTGTTAAATCTAAGACAGTACTTCTAGAGGGAGAAGAGTATTTAGGCCTGAATAAGAAAGACAAAGAGACTATTTATGAAGAGATTAAGGATACGTTAGTTTTCTTAATGGGATCTAAGATAGCTAGTAAAAAATTTGTAATAGATAGAACTCTATACTTTTTTGAGGGCCGTACAGGTCTTCGTTCCCCTAGCTCAATTGGTACATTTTCTATTGATTCAAAGACAGGTAAGTTTAAGATAGACAGTGAACCGATGATGCCGTAAGAGGATATGAAACGGCTTTATAAGATTAGTTTTCCAAGAACGAAAGCTATTGTTGACGAAAATATAAGAGAAACTTTATATTTTATTAGCAAAGAGGAGATTTTTTCTAAGAGGAATGTCTACTTGTTCCTAAAAGAGAATGATATTTATTTCTTACCTCGGGATAGCTTGAAATATTATGGCTGGCATTATTTTAACCAATTTGTCCGTTTAGAAAAGCTAGCAGAGGAAGATACAACCATTGGCCGTGTTGCTGCATGGTGGTGTTTTTTTGTAGAATATTGTCCAAAGTATAAAGTAAAAAGAGAAAGAGAAATGATTAGATCCCTTGAAGAGGAGTTTAAATTCATAGAAGATACTAAATTTAGATTAATATTGAAGTGGAAAAAAGACAAATAATAGTGCCGAGAGGAATTAGGTACTTAAGTGATTGGAAAGATTATTCTCTGAGTAAGTATGATTTTCCTCATATTCTCAATAAACTCTTGACGGGTTGTGGATTTACTGAATACTGCTTAACAAATGAGCAGGATCTTATTCTTTGTTCCCCAAGAAGAATTTTATTAGAGAATAAAGAGGATCAACATCCCGGAGAAGTTTTTTATGTAAGAAATGAGTATGAAAAGATCGCTAATTTTGAAAAAGATCTGGAAAGGAAGAAAGATATTCCAAGTACGAAGGGTCCTGATGAGTCCTGGGATGAATATTATGAACGGCTTGAGACAGAAAGACTTAATGGACTGAAAACAAGAGTTATTAGTCTAAAAAATGAAGTAGTTGATTATTACAAAAAATGTAAGAGAATAGGAAGACCTGTTAAATTTCTCGTGACTTACGATTCTTTTAGGCACGTTAAGGAAGCACTGAACAAACTTGGTGTACTGCCCAATTTTCAAGTAGTTATCGATGAGTTTCAGTCAATTTTCGTCGACGCCAGATTTAAGGCCGACACAGAATTAGAGTTTGTCGAGCAGGTTCAAGATCTTCAAAAGGTCTGTTTTGTATCAGCTACTCCTATGATTGAGTCTTATCTCGATCAGATGGATGAGTTTAAAGATCTTCCTTATATTGAGTTAGACTGGATAAAAGAAGACCCCAATCGAGTTACAAAACCAAACTTAGAGATAACTTGGTGTGGTCCTAATGAATTTCCCAAGAAAACCTTAGCGGGAGAACTGAAGAAGATTGTTAGAAGATATAGGGCTAATAGGGGTGATATGTTTTCTCAAAAAGCTGATAATGGGGAAGTTATAACTATTCAGTCGACTGAAGCTGTTCTGTATCTTAATTCAGTAAAGGATATCTGTAACGCTATTAAGTCTAATCACCTAACCCTGGATGAGTGTAATGTTCTTTGTGCTAGAACAAAAGAAAATGAGATTAAACTAAGAAAAGCATTCAGAATAACAGACAATAAGGTCCAGGTTATTGGGAAAGTACCTAAGAAAGATGAAACAAGAAAGATGTTTACTTTCTGTACTAGAACCGTTTATCTTGGGGCAGATTTTTATAGTCCTTGTGCTAGAACGTTTATCTTTAGTGATGCTAATATTGATTCTTTGTCTGTTGATATTACCCTAGATCTACCTCAGATTATGGGAAGACAGAGATTAGAGATTAACCCTTGGAAAGACAGAGCTGAGATGTTTATCGTCACTAACTGTAAAAAAGAAATAACAAAGGAACAGTTTGATGATATTGTTAAGAATAAGAAAAGAATCACAGAGAAGTTACTGAGAACCTACAATAATGAGGATGATATTGAGGGTAAAAGAGCTTTACTCCTGAAATATTCGCATGATATTGACTATTCTTCTTACTCTGAGGACTATATTGGTATAAGTAGACACTCTGGTTCTCAACCAGCTCCAGTCCTTAATAACCTTGTCCTAATAGCAGAACAAAGGGCATTTGATATTCAGCAACTGGATTATAAAGATAGATTCACTGTTTTTAATAGGTTCGAATCTATGGGTCTAAATTACGCCAATCAGGAGGTTAGTAAAATGGTCGATAAGTATGCTGAAGATCTAAAGTCCTTGAAGAGTTTGGAAGATAAATTGAAACTTTTCTATGATACAGTTATTGATATTAATGATCCTAGGATATTGGATAATATTCTTCAAGTTTCATCAACGGAATTTGTAGGATTTTATAATGTCCTTGGGTTGGAGAGAATAAAGGCTCTTGGTTACAGAAGAGAACGACTGAGAGATGAATTGCAAGTCTTAATTGGATCACAAGGAGGTAAGCTAAGAGATTCTATAATGAAAAGGTTTGTTATTGGCGAAAAATATACTAAGGCCGATATTAAAGCTAAGATCCAAGCAGCATATAACGAGAATAATATTTCAAAAAAAGCTAAGGCTAGTGAAATAGAAAATTGGTTTGAAGTTAAGTATTGTTTAATCTCAAATCCAAAGACGAATAAGAGAGATCCTGGTTTTGAGATTTTGCAGGTAAAATAAAACACCTATTAAGAGATCGTGGGCAACATAGCCCCCGGTCTCTTTTCTTTTTTTATTCAAAAAAGGTTTGCACTGAGAGGATCTAAATAAGACACTCATACTAAAATTGTACCATTTTTTAGCCGTCAGATGTCATTTACTATATAGACGTTTTTGCCGAAAAAATGGTACATTTAAATTTATTATATTTATATTTAATTACAACTATCAGGGTATATTAGTAATCAAATTGGTAGAAGAGATAGAGGATTTGAAATTTTAAAGATTAAATGATTAATTATTAGAGACCATGGTCGCTTAAACGACCAGGCCTCTTTCTTTTTTTCAAAAAGTATCAGGATGAGAGGATCTAAAGAAGACATGAAACCAGTAAAAATGATACATTTTTTAGCCGCCAGATGTCATTTACTATATAGACGTTTTTGTCGAAAAAATGTATCACTAAAT